>Ga0207422_1000138_pt1 | contig 278395 bp, 195 predicted proteins | sample MarCyaLeptolynsp_FD_187757 | JGI IMG/M metagenome (GOLD analysis project Ga0207422, IMG submission 187757) | Marine cyanobacterial communities from Panama - species 1 Leptolyngbya sp. (SPAdes) | ecosystem: Environmental > Aquatic > Marine > Unclassified | place: Panama: Panama City | collected... | reverse complement strand
AACACCCCGGATCACGTCGATCAACGACCGCCGCAACCGGATCGAAAGTGAAGTCGACTACCCCATCGCAAAATTAACGTCGAGAATTTGGATAAGCGTCTGGTTTTGGGGATAAATTCCCAGGCTCGATGCGGACCCTACGGGAAGAAGCATGCTGCCGTTGATTTGCATTGGTATCACGTTGGTCCGCGGTGTGGCCGCTACGGATAGCGGCGTCGATATCATCACCGCCCGCACACCCGCTCCGCACCAAACCTTGTGATCACTCCTCCCCGCCTCGATAATGGCCCCGTTTTGCGATCACCCAGCGCGACGCACTAACCCACCGGGGAACCACGAGGCTCATGTATTTGTTTCGCCACTCGCTTACCGTAACCGTTCGCCGCGTCGTCAGCGCGCGGCGCGGACTTGTTGCCGTCGCGCTCACGTGTTGCGCTTTGCCCCTTCAAACCGCGCATGCCGGCAACAACTGCCCCAGCTTCGTCTACATGCAGGGCGGCACCGTGCAGCCTTCCGCGATCGTCGAAGCGTCGGGCCTCGCCGCCAGTCGCCACACGCCCGACTTTTTTTACACGCACAACGACAACACCAACGACGAACGCATCTTTGCGCTCAATGATGCCGGGCAATTGCGCGGCACGTGGACGCTCGACATACCGACATCCGTGCGCGATCCGGAAGACATCGCCGTCGGACCCGGCCCGGCAAGCGGCGTGTCGTATCTCTATCTCGGCGACATCGGTGATAACAACAACGTACGCAATGACATCATCGTCTATCGCGCGATCGAGCCCGCCATCAGCGCCGTCGGCGCGCCGGTCGTTGCCGACTTGCCCGCCGAATCGATTCGCCTGAGCTACCCAGATGGGCCGCGCGATTCCGAAACGCTGATGATCGACACGAACGGCGATATCTATCTGGTCGCAAAGCGGCTTACGCCCGGCAGGGTTTATCGCGCGCCGTTCCCGCAATCGACGACGAACGTGAATGTGTTGCAGCACGTCGGCCAGATGCAATGGGATCTGATTCAGCCGACGGGCGGCGACATCGCTGCGGACGGCTCGGCCATCATTGTACGTGGATACTTTCGCATCGATCTATGGTTGCGACCTGCGGGGATGAACATCGGCGACGTGTTGAGCCAAGTCGGCTGCAGCGCGACGGTCGTGTTCGAGCCGCAGGGTGAAGCCGTCTGCTTTCGCAATGATCTGCTCGACTACGCAACAGTCAGCGAAGGTAACAACCCGCCGCTGAACTTTCTCAATCGCAATCTGCCCGCACCCACGATTGACGGCTTTGTGCAGGCAGTGCTATTCGACGCATCTGGCACGGTATCATTGGCAGTGTACGACTTTAATGAAGATGGACTGTTGGACGGCCGCGATGTGGATGGGTTGGTGGAACTGTTAATTGAAGGGTGAATCTGCACGCGAAAATGCGCTGGTAACTACCAGCTAACGCGTCAATTGTCGGGTCGATGGCCCGACCTACTAATAGCGGTATTCATGTTGAAAAATGTCACCGACACGACTGACAGATGACGAAGCGCTCGCGTTCGTGAGCGATTGGCCGGACGACTTGCCCGAGTTAGCCCTGGCCCTACGCAAAGTTGTCTTCAATGCCGCACCGAACGCCTCGGAGAAGGTCGCCTTCAACGGCTTGGTGTATTACCGCGCCGATGCGAAGTACGGCGCGATCGGCGGAAACGTCTGCGGCATCGGCGTAAAGGACGGCGAATTGCACTTGGGTTTTATTCACGGGGCGATGCTGCCCGACCCGCAAGGCATTCTTCAAGGCAAAGGCAAGGCCAAACGGCACACCGTCGTGCACACGATGCGCGACGTTCGCAACGGTGCCATCGCCAAGCTAATTCGTGCATCAGCCGATTACCGCGCCGACGCCTAACCACCGCCTTAGCGCCGGCGACGCATCGAGACGGCGCAACCGATCATGAGAAGTGCCGCCGTCGCGGGTTCTGGAATGAGGCACACGTTGGTTGAACCAGGCGTCATCGTCGTACCCGTTAGTTCACTCACGCTCCGCGGGTTGAGGTTGATATCCACCAACTCGGCATCATCGAACGCGAAGGGGCCACCTGGGTTATTATCAATATCAGTTGCGTACCACATGCCGTCGCAATCGCGAAAGATCGCATCAGGATCGAAGCCAGTCACTGGGAAATCGTAAAAGCCGAGTTGTTCGCCAAAGGCAAACTCATTGGCGGGCGTGCCGTCGTTTTCGCGCAAGCCGATGGCATCTACGACCGAGTTCCACGGCATGCTATCGAGCGTACCGTCGTTGTTGCCATCGAGGTCATCCGTCGGGTTTGCCGTTAAGCCTGAAACAAGCAGAAACGTCTGGCTCAGATTTGCCAGGAATGCCGGCGGGCCTAATGGCAAGGGCGTGGAGCCGACTGTCGTGTCCGGATCGGGTGCCGGTGAAAGCACGCCCGGTGTATCGCGCCACAGGAACAATCCATTTGAGCCCAAACTGAAGGCTGAAAGATCGAAGACCTGGTCGACAATGCCAGAGCCGTCGGCTTCACCAACTAGCACAACCAAGCTGAGACCGTCAAGCGACTGGTTCGGCGCGCCGCGCAACTCGAAGAATTGCTGACCAAAGTTGGGACCCGACGGCTCGAGTAAGACCTCGTTGATCACGATGCTTGCCTGGCTATTGACTGCCATCAGTAACGTCAAACACAGGGCAATCGAGATGGTGAATCTGCGCATCAGTAGTCGCTCCGAGTGAATTTCCTGATCGACATCGTAGCATGCCGGAGTTGCAAATGGGATATTGGCTTATGCAAATACGGACGCACCGCGCCATGCCAAAACACGCTCGCTTCATACTAGGCCGATAAGATCGAAAAGGCGCGGCGCAGCTTAATATTTTTACAAAGCGGAGCGGTACAGAATTGCTAGCCAGGCAACCATGGAATTGGGAGCACCGCAGACTCCGCGAATCGAGCGGCGAGAAGATGATTTAGGTTCGCTAAGTCTTAGGATAAGGCTGCACAACGATGCGAAGATTCAGAAAAGGCGAAGCATCCTCACCGACTGCATCATAGCCTCACTGTGACAACAGCTCATCCACAATGCACTGAATATCCAGCGCATGTAGCTGGCAATCCAGATTGCGATCGCGCAACGGTCGGCCCGACCGCTAAGACCGAGCCGCTGCCGGGACACTCGTCGATCTCATCGGGTACACCGTCGCCGGTTCTGTCCATGATCTCAGTAATGATGCCGTTGGGCGGCAATCGAATAGCAGTTTTACAGGTGATAGGCGCGACGACGGCGCATCCCCCACCTTCGCCGTCGCCAGCCACCGATGGATGCGACAGTAAGCATCATACCGATGCCACCACCCATGCCGCACAGATTGCCATCGACCATGTCATCATCATCGTCGTTGGTCTCATCCATCTCGTCTTCGTTCATCTGTGGGTCACCATCGGGCGTCGGCGTTGGCGCGGGGAGGTCGATGCAATCCGGCACACCATCGCCGTTGTCGTCGGCATCGCTATTACCGCAGCCGCACGAACCCGGCGCGATCTTGTTTGCGTCGTTTGGACATTGATCGAAACAATCGGGCACGCCATCGCCATCGCCATCGGTATCTGCCACGCCACAGCCACAGGCACCGGCGCTCATCTTGACGGCATCGTCTGGGCACTCGTCGCAGCCGTTCGGCATGCCGTCACCATCGCTGTCGAGGCCGTCATCCTCTCCCGCACAGACATCGCAATCGTCGGCCACGCCATCACCATCGCCGTCGGCTTCACACGCATCAAACGTCCCATCGCCATCGCAATCGGGTAGAGCTTCACAGTCATCGGGAATATTGTTGGCATTGCAATCGTTAACCGCTCCGCTTGCGATTTCGCAGGCATCCGGCGTGCCGTTGTTGTTGCAGTCGTCGGCAGAACCGGCATCAATCTCGCAGCTATCGGGGATGCCATTCAGATTGCAATCGCTGCCCGAATCTCCAAAACGCCAGCTTTCCTCTTCGGGCAGCTCTTCGCGAACAATCTCGAACAAGCGCTGCACATCACCACCCAAATAGATGCCGCTGAAGAGGTCTTCATCGAAGTCATCAATGTCTTCGAAGATGAAGTTCCATTGCACCGAACCGTCGGCAAACAGCACGGTCTGAAAGAGATTCAGCTCGCCGTCCCCTCCATCATCGTAGGTCTCGGTCAACCAGGTGAACACGACCTGGTCGGACAAGAAGCCGTAGCCGAAGAATCCGATTTCATCAGAGCTTAGATCGTCATACCCGGCCATCAGATAGGTATGATCAGGATCGCCCTCTTCGGTCAACTCATCGACCGAGCCGTCGCCGTAGTCGTAGGACGACTGGCCCTCTTGCAACAACTCCACATAGCCGTCCGCGTGCATCGCAAACGCCACGAACGTTTGACCGTATATCTCCACCGACCACGGCAGGTCGATATCCCCCAGCTGACAGCTATCGCAATTATCACTGTCATCCAGCGCGAAGGAAGCCGTCTCGAATTCGATCTGCATAAGTTGCGGTGCCACGTCGCATTCGTCCGGCACGCCGTTGCCGTCACAGTCATCCGCAAACCCATTGGCAATGTCATAGTCGTCGGGCGTGCCGCTATTGTCACAGTCGACATCGCACTCATCGGGAATACCGTTGGTGTTGATGTCATCGCTGTCCGCGGACGCGATATCGCAGTCATCCGGCACCCCGTTCTCATTGCAATCGGGGCTGGTTTGTTCCAAAACCACATCGCAGAAGTCGAGTACACCGTTACCGTTGCAATCGACATCCAAACCGCTCGTCAGATCGCAGTCGTCGGGAATCTGATTGCCGTTACAGTCCACCGACGTTCCGTCGCGCAAGTCGCATCCGTCGGGCTTGCCGTTGCCGTTGCAATCCTGCAGATAGCCGTCGGCCAATTCAGTCGAATCTTCGATGGCGTTCTCGTTGCAATCGTTGATCATCGGCGGCAGCGCCATGCCGAACTCGTACGCGCCGCGATCGACGACGGGTGCCATTCCCGCGCCGGTATCCGCGGTGGCAACGTCATCCTCGAAACGGGCATCGCCATCGAGATCGATGAACACACCGTTGATGAGCGAATTATCGCCGCTATCGATGGCAGGCGACCCCATCATCAACCTTACGTCATCATCTTCAGTACCAACGATGTCGTCAGCGCCCTTGAAGTCGACGAATAGTGGGTTAGCGCCATTGTTGCCGACGCCGCCAAACGTGCCGGTCCAGCCGGTCAACGTTGAATTGATAATGTTCACGGTACTGGGCAGCGCGTCGTTGGTGTTAACGCTGATTTGAGTTAGCTCATTGGCCGTCCCGCTGCCATTACGATTGTTCCAGAACAGACAGTTATATACGTTTAGTACGTTGCCACCCAAGTTGCCGCCACCCACGCGAATTGTGCCCGAGCCGCCCATGTTCTCGACGAACGTGCAGTTGATCAGGTTGACTTCCACCGTGAAGCGCATCCAAATGGCACCGTAGAATGTATTGCTCGTATTGCCGATGAATTCGCAGTTGATGAATGTGGCCTTTCCATCGTCAATGATCTGAGCCGCGCCGGCATTGCCGCCGTTGTTGCCCAGAAAGCGACAGTTGATGATGCGTGGATGAGCAAAGTCCCGCACCACCACCGAGCTGCTGTTTTGATTGTCAACGAAGAGACAGTCCTTAATCGTCGGTGCCGAACCGGTGCCCTCGATGCGAACCACCGTCCCGTCGCCGCGGAAGCGGCAGTTATCGATCACCGAATTACACACGCGGCTAAAGCTAAAGCTGTAATCGCCCAAGCGTACATCATCTCGGATGGTCACATCGGCGATGCGTATCAAACCCTGCGGGTCGTCGCGAATATCGACGATGTTGCCGCCAAAGGTCGCACCATTGTCGCCGATGATGCACGCATCGGGGTTACCGCTTTCCGATCGAATCGTCAGATTGCGACGGAAAGGCGCGATGCGATTTGAGGACCCCGTATAAGTGCCGTCCGCCAGCAGAATCTCATCACCATCGGCTGCCACGTTGATGGCCGTGGCAATATCCGGGGCGTCGGTCGGCACCCGCACCACCGCCGCCGATGTGGCCGATGAGATTGTTCCCAGTAACGCGATAACCAGTACGATTCGCTTTATCTTTAACACAGTCGTATTCCTTCCAGCGTTCATGCACCACGATTGCCCGCGGTCGATTGCTACGACCCGCCGGGCTTGCCTGAGGGGGCTATAGAGAGATGCGCAATTGGCGGGCCAACTGGTCGGAATTGGGTGCTGAGATTGTTGTATGGACGCTCATACCGGGACGACGAGAGGCAATTTCCACCCGAAAAACGCCCTTAGGATGCTAAAAACTGCGTTCTGGGGATGCTGGCGCGCCATCTGCCGCGTTGTTGCTAACATGCGCCGACTTTAGCGTAGTCGTCAATTCTCAATGGATTGGCTAAAACGGAGGTCGCCCCCATGATGATCAAAAATGTGTGTCTTCCATCGCTGCTGCTGCAAGCTCTCGCCGCGTTCGGCGGTTGCGATTTCGGCGACTTGTGCCCCACGACGCCGACAGACAGTCCGCCGGAATCCGCCGCACGAAAACCGGCAAACGCGGCCAACCTCGATGTCAATCCATTCATCGGCACAGAAAACCCGTACCTACCCGGCAGCTTGGGCGTCACGTTTATCGACCTCGACCGCTGCGAAGCCGATGCGCCACTGCGGCTGCGCATTCATTCACCGACCGCAGTCGGCGCCTATCCCGTCATTGTGTTACAACACGCCTTTCAAATCACCAATCATTCCTACGACCAGATCGCCGCTCACATCGCCAGTCATGGCTTCATTGTTGTTTTGCCGCGGATGTACGACCCCGGAATCGGGCCCATCATCGGCATGCCCACGGCGGCACTTGAAACCGAACGCGCCGCCGTCGTGGTCGATTGGATACCGGCGCGCTTAGAACGCTTGCCGGGTATCGAGTTCAACAACATCAACATCGGTTTGGCGGGTCACTCGCGCGGCGGCAAAGTCGCGTTCGGCGTTGCTACTGCAGGCAACGATCGTGTAGCGGCGCTGGTGGGTATCGACCCCGTTGATGGAACCGGCGGACCGGGCGGAAACCAACCGCGCGTCACTGGCGAACCGTTTGCGTTCGAAATTTCCACGCTCATCATCGGCGCGGGTATCGCGGGTGCCTGCGCGCCGGAAGGCGATAATTACGTGCAGTTCTTTGAAGCGAGCCCGTCACCGTCAAAGTTGGTCGTTGCAACCGACTACGGCCACGGCGACATGCTCGATGAAGAAACGGCGGCGCTGGCGGCAAGCGTGTGCGCGTCGAACGATGACCGCGAACCAATGCGGCGCTTGACGGCGGGCTTGCTGGTGGCGTTCTTTCGGGCTCAGTTGCAAGACGCTTCATCCGGAACGTTTCAAATCGAACCGGAAATGCTACCGGCCGCCGTGTCGATTCAAACCAAATAAAAAAACTCACGGCAAGTCTCACCTTTGCCGTTTTGCTACCCCTCCCGATTATCTCCCAGCAAGGCCATCAGCGACTTGGAAAAACCCGACGCCCCGGGTGCCAGTCGATGCGCCGCTTTTAACCGCGTCGTAAACTCCGCACGCAATCCTCCGCTGTTCTGCACGGAATGCACGACCGACGACCCGTCACTTGGGCCATTCTGCGTTGCCCTATCTTCCGAGATACCAGTCTCCGGCATGCCACGAACGATGTAGCCCAACCCAAACGAGATGACGATCATGGCGGCCAGCCGGAGCAGTGGCATACCGTTGGGTTTAACTGTTGGCCGATGTATTTTCGACGTATCTTGGCTTGTCGCCGAATCAACTTGCGCATCCCCCATCAAGTTCTTCTTCAGAGACGATTGCACGCTCGATAGGCTTTCAACCTCGCGCCGACAATCCACACAGTCGCTCAAATGCTGGTCCAGTCGCGCGCGATCCATCGCGTCAATCTCGTCGCCCAACAAATCTGCGATGAGTCCTTCGGCAGTTTCGCAGTTAATCTTCATAGAACGTACTCCAACGTGCGCCGAGCTTGTCGCGCATCTGTCGCAGGGCTCGCAGGTAATGGGTTTTCACCGTGGGAATGGCGATGTCCAACTGAGCGGCGATTTCGCGAAACGCCGCTTCCTCAAGCACTTTGGCGAGCAACACGTCGCGCTGCATATCCGTCAGTTCTGATAGCGCCTTTAACATGTCGCCTCGCAACATCACCCAATCGCCGCGAGGCATCTCAGCTGCGCTCGTAACCTCATGTTCCGATTGAAGCATCGTAGTTGGTAGTTGTTTGCAACGAGCGAGTTCAAACACGCGCCGCGTTGCAACTGTGATCAACCACGCTCGCAGATGCGTAGGCGCTGCCTTGCCTTGCTGCGCCTGCCATCTTAGGTAGCAATCCTGCACCACATCTTCCGCTGTTGCCGTGCAGCCTGTTAGCCGCAGTGCTCGCTGAAACAACGCAGTGCGATGCGCTTCAAATCGACTGTCATTCGAACTGGCATGCGATGCATCCGACATCATTGATCATTCGAAACCAACGGTATCCGGGCCGTTGCCATCAGCTCGACATCGCGATCGCAAAGGAACTCACCGTTAAAGTCCCACACGACCTGCCCGTCTTCGACATTAGCCAACAGATCGTGAGCCACGATCTCGCCCGGTAAGTCGAGCGTAACTTGAAAGTAATGCGACCGAAGCGACTCGGTTATGCGAAATGCCAGTGCTTTTCGTTCGTATGCAACCTTCAGTCGGTCGGCAAGGTTTCGCGAACTGAGTCGAGCCAGTTCGTCGAAGAACTTTTCAAGCGCTTGCTTCGGTAAGGACTCGCCGAGTGCTGCGAGCCGTTTCCTTAGGCGTTTCTGATCGGTTTCATCGAGCAATTCGTCAACATGATTTTTATTGAAGTCATCGAAGACCGATTTGAGCGCGTTACAACTCTTGAGCCAGGCAGTCTGGGAAGTTTCGATACGATTCGATTCAGCAGCCGCCTGCAAGAGCTCAACCTGTTTCAGAATCTCGTATTTCGCGAAGTTCTCTAACATCTCAGCTTTTTCAGAACGTTCGAGATCCTCGAATTCCTTTCCTTCTTCTTCCAGCTCGCCTAGTTTTTTCTCGACAAAGATCTTCTCGTAAATGTTTACGAAGGCAAAATCGCGCCGCTCATACCGTCGATAGAAATGGACATACACACCGTCTTCTCGCGTTTCGCGCCATATCTTGGTTGGAAACGTCAGATACACATCGCTACCGTCACCAAACGTGGAGGGTAACTTGGCACCGGCGGCAAACTCGGCCGTCGCTTCGACGATTTGCTCGGAACTATCCGATGCCTGCGAAGCCGCTTCATCATTGGAAACGTCGTCGGCGCTCTTATCCGCCGCTGCGTCTTTGGTCTCCGCGCTGGGAGATAAACTCGGTTGACGCTTCTTCTCTCGCGTGACATGCCAGCCTTGCTTGGTCTGTGGCAACGCGAATGGACCGGAGAGTTCTTCATCCGTGCCCTCAAATCGGGCGACAATCGTTACCGATCCATCAGGGCGTACGCGAATCTCCTCCTTCCGCTCCAAGCAGCCGGCGAGTCCCGCAATCAAAATTACAGCCAATCCACAACCGAAAATACGCCCAAGCCGTGCGTTGATAGTCATGACATCCTCCTCGCTAAATCGAATGACAGCACACAAACAAAGATGCGCGCCGACCCTCATTGGATGACATCAAAAGTTAAAAAAGATGAGAATTTTCTTCTTGTTGGCGTCGCACTAAAAATGCGTCGCATCCCGCCGCAGCAGTTGCCCGCGACCCAATTCGCCTACGAACTGACTATCACGATAATGAACCCGACCGCGGACGGTAGCGACTTCCGTTTTACCCGTAACCTGCCAGCCTTCGAACGCGTTGTAGTCGACGCGGCTAAAGCTCGACTCGACCGAGAGCGTGTGCGCTCGCTTCGGATCGTAAACCACCAAATCGGCATCGCTGCCGACGCGAATGGTGCCCTTGCGCGGATACAATCCGAACAGTCGCGCTGCCGCTGTCGATCCGGCATCGACCAGCGTGTGATAGTCGATTCGCCCTGCCAGTACGCCGAACGTGTGTAGCAAATCGATGCGTTCCTGCAAGGAAGGTATCCCGTTTGGAATTTTCGTGAACGCATCTGCACCCAGTTTGCGCTTTTGGCTTTCAAAATCGAACGGCGCATGGTCGGTGCCCACACAACTGATCGCGCGCGACGCGATGCCCGCCCACAGCGTATCTTGGTGCCGCTTATCGCGCAGCGGCGGCGACATCACATACTTCGCACCTTCAAACTCGACGCGCTCGGCATACGTCTTATCGAGGACCAAATGCGGCGCGACCGACTCGACCCAAATGTTCACACCGCGCAAACGCGCATCCATCGCAGCTCGCACGGCCTCGTCGCACGACGTGTGCACGGCGTAAACGTAGCAGCCCGTCATCTCGGCGAACGTCGCCAAGTGATGCACGCCCTCTGCTTCGACGGCTGTCGGTCGGCTAGGCTCGTGCCACTCGGGCCCCGTCTTCCCTTCGGCAAGCAAGCGATGTTGCATGGCGTCGATCAGGTCGGCATTCTCGCAATGCGCCGTCACGATCGCGCCGAGTTGTTTGGCCATCGTCATGAGATCGAACAGATGTTCGTCGGGCAGATTGAGCGCGCCTTTGTATGCCAGAAATACTTTATATGAAGCGACGCCCTCTTTGGTAACGATCTGCTTGAGTTGGTCTTGTGCGCGCTCATCAAACCGCACGACGCCCATATGAAATGTGTAATCGACTGCTGCGAGGGATTTAGCTTTATCCTGCCATTCCTCAAACGCCGCTTGGGGTTCATCCTGCGGACCCGGGCAAACCATTTCGATCAACGTCGTCGTGCCACCCGCCAGTGCTGCTTTGGAAGCCGATTCGTAATCGTCCTTGGCGTGGGTACCCATGAATGGCAAATGGATGTGCACGTGCGGATCGATAAAGCCGGGAAATACTGTCTTACCCGATGCGTCGATCACTTCGGTATCGGGCGGCAATGTCGCGACGTCGATGTTAGCCTCGATACGCGTGATCGTTTCGCCGGCGCAGTAGATATCCGCAACGTAATCATCGCGATCGGTAATGATGCGACCGGATTGGATGAGAAGTCCCATTACGCGGTTACCTCTGTTGTCGTTTCAAGACGAATCCGCCCGCAACATTCTTACCGTGACCGCTTCCCTTACGGGCGCGACTCTAATCAAATCCGTTCGCGGCACGGATATTGGTGCGCCGATAAATGTCCCGTGCAGTTCGCTTTTCATCCCCCTCCCTTGCAGGGAGGGGTTAGGGGAGGGTTGCCACCAGCGACGCCCCTACCACTCGATCATCTTTTATTACTGGCGCGATGTTAAGCAAGCGTCCTATCGAATCGTCGCCGTTTCATGCCGAACCCGCCCGCAACATTCTTACCGTGACCGCTTCCTTACGGGCGCGGCTCTGATTCGTTAACCGGCACCCTACTCGTCCACCAACGAGCCATACGTCTCGGGACGTCGGTCGCGATAAAACTGCCACGTATCGCGCACTTCCCGAATCATATCGAGATCCAAATCGGCGACGATCACTTCATCTTTGTCGCGCGACGCTTCGACCATGATCTGGCCGCGCGGGTCGCAAAAGTAAGACTGGCCGTAGAACTCGCCGATATCCCAAGGTTGCTCGTGGCCCACACGATTGATCGCGCCAACGTAATATTGATTCGCCGCCGCATGCGCGGGCTGCTCCAACTTCCAAAGATATTCGCTAAGCCCAGCAACTGTCGCAGACGGGTTGAACACGATCTCTGCACCGTTAAGGCCCAACGCCCGCGCGCCTTCCGGGAAGTGTCGATCGTAACAAATATAGATACCGATCTTGCCCACGCGCGTTTCAAATACGGGGTAGCCAAGGTTGCCGGGCTTGAAGTAGAACTTCTCCCAAAACCCCGGATGCACGTGCGGCAAGTGATGCTTGCGGTACTTGCCGATGAACGTGCCCGTCTCGTCTATCAATGCCGCCGTGTTGAAATACACGCCCGTCATCTCGACTTCAAAAATCGGCACGATCAAAATCATCTTGTGCTTGCGCGCCTGCTCTTGCATGAGCCGAATCGTCGGCCCATCCGGAATCGGCTCGGCCAATTCGTACCAACGCCGATCTTGCTCGGCACAAAAGTACGGACCGTAGAAGATTTCCTGCAAGCAACAAATCTGCGCACCGCGATCGGCAGCCTCAGCGATGAGGCCCAGATGTTGTTCGATGGATGCTTCTTTGATTTTGGTAAGGTCTTCCGCGCCGGAAAGCGGGCACTTGGCCTGAATCAGGGCGGCACGAGTGATGCGGGGCATGGTCGATTACGTCCTCCTGCTAGGTCGAGATCGTAATCGATTTGCGGCGATTCGGCAGCGGCTTACGAACCATATTGCCATGCATCAATGGGGAGCCGAACGACGCGGCTAAATCTCACCCTGCAAGCACGAGATATCCACGTTCTCGGCTTGTGCAATCGCGAGCAGTTCTTCCTTGCATTCCGGGCACACGCGTACGTGTTGCTTCAGCGCCCGGCACGCCGCCGTCGGATCGAGCCCCTTCGCCACACGGTTCAGAAAAATCGCAACGATCTCCAAGAACTGATCGCAATCGATCTCCTCGTCGGCCGTCTCTTTCACGAGCCGTGCCAGTTGATCAAGATGTCGCTCGTCAGCCGTCATTTGATTCCCAGACCGTTCCTAATCATCACCTGATGATACGGCACCGCGTCAGCGTGCATCCAGCAATTCGCCAACCGTATCACTATCGTAGCCCGCGTCCGACAAGAACGCCTTCAACTTCTTACGTGCATCGTGCGACGTTTTGTAAACCGCACCCGGCGAGACCTGAAGCTGCTCGGCAAGCACGACCTGCGGCACGCCGTCGAGTTCCGCCAGAATCACCTGTCGTTGGCGTTCCGTCAGCGCCTGCGCCACGCCCTGCCGCAATAGGTTAAACATTTCGCCGCGCGCACCGTGCGTTGCCGCTTCCGTCGCACCCGACTCGTCCGTAAGCGACGCCGCGACCGACGCATCCAACGATACATCCTTACGCGACCGACGACGTAACTTGGTCAGACTCAAACGCACGGCCAATGCCATTGCCCACGTCGTAAAGCGCGCCTCGGATCGATAACTATCGAGCTTGTCCATCACGCGCAAAACGGCCTCTTGTGCGAAGTCATCCAAATCGGCTTCTCCCGCCTCTGCACGATGCCCAAGCGACGACTGCAAACCCAAACAGATGCGTTCGCGCAGCGCGTCGAGCACGTCCGCATCGCGGGCGCGCAGGCCCGCCAGCCATGCTTCATTCGACAAGTCGCTCGCCTCTACGCCGCTCATACCGCCTGTTTTACCGCTAAACGCCGCATTTATCGATCCGGTAGGCACCCTGAAAAATTTATTTTTCACCCGAGGTAAGGGTTCGGTCGGTCGGCGCGTCTAAGCCAGCGGATCGGCGAAATGGGTCGCACGATTCAAACAGCGTGGAGGAACGATCATGGCATTGGTAAAACTTTACAACGGCGACGGAGACGAACGAGCCCAACGATCGCAGGAACGCATCAGCAAGAGCATGGGCATGGTTCCCGAAACCTACCAAGCAATGGGCCGCAACGGCGCCTTCCTCGACGCTGCGCTGAACCTGAGTCAGGCCGCGGGCAACAATCTGGAAGCGAAAACGAAAGAACTGATCGCCATCGCAGTGAGTGCCGCCAACGGTTGCGACTACTGCGTCGTCGCCCACCGAGCGCTCGCCCTGAAGCAAGGCGTGACCGAAGAGGAAATCAGCGGCGCGTTGGAAGTGGCCGCAATGATGAGCGCGTTCAACACGTTCAATAAGGCGATCGGCCTTGAGAACGACGTAACGCCGGAAGCGCTCGGCCTGGCTGTTGAAGCCTAACGGGTACGACCGTCGAGCATCGCTATGACGGTCCCCTTGAATAAGACAGCGACGGCACCTAACCGTGCAGCAACCGCACGAAACCGAGTTAGCGACTGCCCTCTTATCCCCCTCCCTCGCAGGGAGGGGCCAGGGGAGGGTTTCTCTTGCCAACATCCGCAATGATCGAAAATGAAGCACACAACCCCACAACAACATCGAGCCCGCCGTGACCGTCGAGATGCGCGGCAACACGCACTCGACGGAACCGGCATGTCGGTCTTCTGACTACGCTTACTGAAGCGCCGAAGCAGAACACTCAACAACATTATCATCGTTGGCGACCCGCCGTAGCTAACCAGTAACCCAAATCAAAAAAACTCTCTCTCGGAGACAGAAAATGTTTCGTCAGTTCATCAAAGCAAACTTCATCGCCTTATCGATCGCCACTGCCGCAATCGCCGGTCAGGATCATCCTGCCGCCGAACCCGCACTCACGTTGCGTGTGGGTTTACAAGGCTACAGCCCCGTCTCTTATCTCGATAACCACAAGGCCGAGCCGGGTTCGCCCCGGTTCACCGCCGAGCACAACGGCATCACCTACTTCTTCACGACCAACGCCCAACGGCAGCAGTTTGTTTCCAACCCGGACAAATACGAGCCCGCTTACGGTGGCTACTGTGCGTACGGTTGCGCCGTCAACGGTCTGTTCACGCCCAACCCGAAAAGCTTCAAGATCATCGATGGCAAGGTCAACTTGTTTATTAAGAACGACCAGGTCGATACGTTGCAGTTATGGGAAAAAGAAGGCGACAGCGCGATGAAGAAGAAGGCCGATGGGTTCTGGGCTAAGCAAACGCAAAGTCGTGCGTATCTGAACGCTCAGAATCTGCCGACAACCGGCGTGGGACTCGAAGGGTATAGCCCCGTGTCGTACTTCACTGTGGGAAAGGCTGAAAAAGGCGATCCGCAGTTTCAGGTCGAACACGACGGCGCGATTTACTACTTCACCTCGCAAGCGCAGGTGGATCGATTCAAGTCGAACCCCGCCAAGTACGTACCCGCCTATGGTGGTTGGTGTGCACTGGGCATGGCGATCGAAGACAAGCTTCCGGTGGACCCGACGAGCTTTAAGATCGTCGATGACCGACTCATGCTGTTTCTTCAGAATCAGAACGTCGATGCGCTAAAGCTCTGGAACGACGGCAACGAACGCGACTTGATCAAGAAAGCCGATGCGCATTGGAAGAAGGTTACCCAGTAGCGCTTCGTCGTCACCCGATAACACGTTTACGGTTGAACGAATCAGATAGAAAAACCCGCAACGCCCGTGAATAAATCATTCGCGGGCATTGCCTTTTAATGCCCCATAATTTCGACGTGTCGTGCAACCGGTCCATACCGGAAATCACGGTGCAAAGAATGCGGTCTAGGCAGATAAACCTCCAATACTTCCGAGACGATCACCTGTTAGGGAATCAACTTCTCGGAGCAGCTACATGAGCGATCAGAATCCATATCGTCCGGAAAGCATCGATCCCGATGTCGGGCCTGGCACCCGAGCGGCATGGAACGCGCTACGGATTGTACACGACGCTGAAAGCCAACTCGCGGCCAGCGAAGAACAGCATCGCGCGCTTGTCGAAGCGGCCGTCGATGGCATCATCACCATCGATGAAGCCGGCTCGGTCCTCTCTTTCAATCCTGCCGCCGAGCGGTTGTTCGGATTCCAAAAGCACGAAGTCATCGGTAATAACGTCTCGATGTTGGTGCCAGCGCCGCATCGCGAGCAACACGATTCTTATATTCAAAATTATCTTGAATCAGGTGTCGCCAAGATCATCGGCTTAGGGCGGGAAGTCGAAGGTGTTCGTAAAGACGGTACACTCTTTCCGATGCACCTGTCGATCGGTGAGTTTCATGCCGGCGGCGAGCGACATTTTGTCGGAATCGTGCAGAACCTTACCGAACGCTATCAGGCAGACCAAAAGGCAAGGCGATACTCGGCGATCGTCGAATCATCGGACGACGCCATTATTGGAAAAGACCTCGACGGCGTTATTGACTCGTGGAATAAAGGGGCCGAAAATCTCTACGGGTTTACCGCGGAAGAAGCGATCGGCCAGCCCATCACCATCATCGTTCCGGACGAACTACAATGGCAGGTCGACATGTTCCTCGAGAAAATTCGCAGGGGCGAACGCATCGCACATGCCGAAACAAAACGTCGCCGCAAGAACGGAAGCACACTCAATATTTCGCTTAATATCTCACCTATCCACGATCAAAATGGTAAAGTAATCGGCGCTTCCGCGATCGGTCGCGATGTTTCTGAACAACTCCGCACGCGCGAAAAGCTCGAACACACCAACATGGAGCTCGAAGCCCAGCGTGACGAGACCGAAGCTCAACGTCAGGAACTCGAAGAAATCAATCACCGCCTGTCGATAACGCTCGAAGAAGCACGTGCCGCCACTGAGGCAAAATCGGATTTTCTGGCAAACATGAGCCACGAGATTCGCACGCCGATGACGGCGATCCTCGGTTACATCGATGTAATTGAAGACCAACTTGGCTCCAACTCGTCGGCGAGCGAAATGTCTGAATCGTTGGCCCCTATTCGGCGCAGCGGCGAACACTTGATGTCGCTGATCAACGACATTCTCGATCTTTCGAAAATCGAAGCGGGACACATCGAGTTGGAACGTCTTTCATTCTCGCCTTTTCAAACACTGTGCGAAGTCTTGGAGTTGCTGCGCACACGCGCATCCAGCAAGGGCCTCTCGCTCGCCGTCGAATGCGCGACGCCAATCCCCGAGTTCATCGAGTCCGACCAGCAGCGACTGCGACAAATTTTGATCAATCTCGTTGGGAATGCGCTCAAATTCACGCAGTCCGGAGGCGTCACGGTGCGAGTGCGACTCGTTTCACCGTTGCTGAAACCCGAGCTGCGCTTCGACGTAATCGATACCGGCAGCGGCATGACCGAGGCTACTATCAAGAAGATATTCCAACCGTTCACACAGGCCGATTCGAGCATTACGCGTAAGCATGGCGGCACCGGGTTGGGTTTAAGCATTTGTCGCAAATTACTACAAAACCTCGGCGGCGAGATCGATGCAGAAAGCCGCCCCGGCCACGGTAGTACCTTCACATTTACAATCCCAACCGGCGATATCACGAATATCACCCTGCAGTCATACGACGCAACCGCATTCAACCGAGCCGCAACACCGACGCCGAAGATGAGTTATACACTGCCGCCCTGCCGCATCATGCTCGTCGAGGACGGCATCGACAATCAGCGGCTCTTTAGCCACTTGTTAAAGAAAGCGGGCGTAGCGCCGGTCGTTGCCAATCACGGTGAGGAAGCCCTACTGCTACATTTGCAATCCAAGGAGCCGTTCGATCTGATTCTCATGGATATGCAGATGCCGGTCATGGATGGCTACACGGCCACCTCTCACTTGCGGGCGCGAGGATTCGAGGGTGCGATCCTAGCGCTGACGGCACACGCAATGGACGGTGAAAAGCAAAATTGTTTAGAAGCAGGCTGCGATGGCTACATTACCAAACCGATCGATCGTGCCGAATTCTTCCAGACAATTCTATCTCACTTGGAATTGGCAAAACAGCGGCGCGGCGATCAGCAGCAAAGCTGTGCTGACGGACCGTTTCGATGTTGGTGTTATCAACGCTCGCTCGACGATGTCTTCCGACTCGCGAAGAGCCTCGATCTGCATTCGACGGATGCGGTGACACAGCAAACCGGCTGCGGCAACCAATGTGGCGGCTGCCTTCCTTACATCGATTTGATGTTTGTGTTAAATCGCGTGCCGCAAATGACGGACTTAGCCCGATTAACCCCAGCCGCAACAGCGACCGATTAAAGCCACGGCCTCTACCGAACGGTCGGCGCATTGACGATACTGATCGAACGGATGCGAACGGGGCGCGTGGGTCGGTAGTACTCATCCACAGGCGTTTCGGCGATGCGACGCAACACCGCTTGCGACTCGGGGCCGGTGATCTTTCCAAACGCCGTGTACTGATCGCGCCAGGTCGGGTGCGGCCCCATACTGATGAAAAACTGCGAACTGCCCGTGCCGGGTTTGCCGTCGATCAAAGCCATGCCGACCGTACCGAACTCGAATGGCACATTGGTGCGTTCGAAGGGAACCGTCGCGTTATCTTTCCGAGCGCCCGAGCCGTCATCATTCGAGCAACCCGTTAACAAGAATTCATTCGGCTGCATAAAGAAAATCGAGCGATTGTTATAGAAACGATCGTCGGCCAGCTCGATGAAGTTCTCGACGTGCTTGGGCGCATCGCCATAGAGCAACTGCATTCGCAAGCGGCCCTGATCGGTTTCGATAATCGCTTCTTTATACGTGACGACTTCGATCTCGATTTCGTCCGACGTAACGGCCCCGCCATATGGCTGCCATTGAATGCGATACGTACCGGCCTGACGCAACGCCGGATAGAACCGTGTCACGTCAAATCGCAGCCCCACCGTCGCGAAGGGTGCCAAACGCAGCGGTGGAACCGGATAATCCGGCTTGCGGGTCACACCGCCGCCCAAATTGGGATTGAGTTCCGAAACGATGTCGAGCCCGCGAAAGCTCACGCCGGAGAAAACGTGTTCGAGCGGCAGGCCCATGCCGTAGTCAGGCGGCAACTTACCAGACAGCGCGCCCGGCACTTTCAACTCGACAGGCTCCGCCGTCGTGTTTTGCACCACGAACTCGACCATGATGTTCCCGCCGGCGGGAAACACGCGACGATCCGCCCGCAATACCGCACGCACCTTGTTACCCAGCGGCGCATCGAGCGGCTCGGTAACTGGCGAATCCACGGGTTGTTCAGGTTGGCCCAACAGTGCGAGCGACCAACCGATGATTTGAAATATCGTTGCCGTCATGCGTGCGCGTCCTTCTTCGACGTCATGTGTTTATTCGCTACCGAGCGGGCCCAAGCGAATCTCGCATGGTACCGAAAAGCCCGTGCCCCTTCTACGCACCCGTGCCACCTAACACGGTCGGCACCGTCTTGGCCACGATCAATGCATCGAGCGTGAGCGACCAATGATCGATGTAATACAAATCGAGCCGCATCCATTCGTCGAAACCAATGTGATGCCGCCCCATGACTTGCCAGAGGCACGTCAAACCCGGGCGCATGCTCAGGCGACGCCGCTGCCATCGATCGTATTCGGCAACTTCTGCCGGTATCGGCGGTCTCGGACCGACGATCGACATGTCGCCCTTGAGCACGTTAAACAACTGTGGCAATTCATCGAGACTCCATCGTCTCAAAATGCCACCGATGCGCGTAATCCGCGGATCGCGCCGAATCTTAAACACGGGTCCGTCGGACTCGTTCAAATGCGCAATTTCTGCCCGCCGATCCTCAGCATCGCGCTGCATCGTACGAAACTTGTACATCACAAACGCTCGACCGTTGAGCCCCGAACGTTGTTGCCGAAATAAAATCGGACCTCGCGACGTCAGCCGAATTAACAACGCGCATGCCAGCATTATCGGCCCCGTTAGGATGATTCCGATAACACTGCCAACGATGTCGCCCAGCCGCTTCGCCGCGAGCAACTCCGGCGGATGCCGAACCGGCGTAAACGCCATCACCGGCAAGCCGTGTAAGTCCGTCAGCTCGGGCAAGCCGTGCCGCGAGAAGGCGTCCACCTGCAACGCAACCGCCACGCCCATTTCTTCGCACGTGCGAACCATCGGTAACGCCAATGCCAACGATTCGATCGGCACCGAGATCAGCACTTCGTCGACCACTTCGCCGTCGAGCACCGATTCGAGCGTCATTCCCGCATCTTTGATCAACCGCCCGTCCACCGCAGGGTGTTGCCCGTCCCACGGCGCGATCAGGTGGCCGATAATCTCGGCACGAGCAAATACGGTCTTCTGCGCCAAGCGACGCAAGCGTACGGCGCTGCGGTCTGTCCCGACGATCAGCACGTTGCGCAATCGCTGACGGCTGAGCCACATCAATATCCATAGCGTGATACCGCGCGCCGCCAATGTGGTCGCAGGCAGCAGCGCCGCGAAAATCGCTATTTGGGCACGCGGGAAGCGCTCGCGTTCGAAGACAAGGGCCGCTGCCGCCACGAACAACGCCAGCAGGAGCGTCGCCAAGAGTGTCTTGGAAAAAATTTCGTGCCGCGTCTGCCAGCGCAACGCATAGGCACGCAGTTGCATCAGCAGCAACGGCCAGACGAATGGTAAAAAGATTAGCACCTTGATATGAACGCGTACGCTGCTTTGGCCGTTGGATAACAGCTCGGGCCAATCGGTACCGAGGTAAATCGTACAGCGCAGAAAGTCCGCCAATGCATACGTGAGAACGACGACCAGTGCGTCGCCGGCCATCATGGTGAGTCGAAATTGTCGCCAGCTACGGGCGGCCGTCATGAAGCGTTACCTTAGCGCGATGGAAGCCGCCAAAGCCTAACGCGCCGCCCGACGATTGACACGTGCCGGCTCTTTACGACGCCTACCGCTAAGACAAAATGTCAAAATCGGTGAATCTGAAGGACCTTTGGTGACGACTATTGATCATCAACCGGCGGCAACAGTACGGACAAACACTGCGGGCGGACCGTGATCTCAAGCGGGGCCGAATCGATCGCGTCACCATCGCCGTGAGCGGACACCTGGTGATTGGTTTCGATCCGAATTTGTCGGCATTGAAATCGCTGGAAGGGAAGATCCGTCAGGCCGACCGATTCGTCACCCATCTCGGGCTCCGCACCAAACGCGCTCGCCGTGACGGCTCCCACCGCGCTCAATCGTGAATCGCGGATGATGAGTACGTCGAGCAAACCGTCATCGGCTTTGATGGATTCGGAGAAACGCAAGCCGCCACGACCAATGCGGCCGATGTTGGCGACCATACATGCGACGGCCTCACCACCAAACTCGGCGGCGTCCATGCGCCAACGAAATGCAATCGGCTGCGCGTCGCGTATCGCATCGAGCGTACCGAGTACATATCCGAACCAGCCAAGTTCGTCCTTGCGATCGCGCGTCGCGCCGATGATGGCCGCCGCTTCAGCACCGACACCGATTCGAAGAAAGTAAGCACGGTCGCGCAATATCATCGCATCGATCGACACGCGCCGTGCATTTGACGAACACGCTAACGCCGCCGCCTCGGACAATTCGAGCGGCACGCCCAACTCTTGCGCAATGACGTTACCGGTTCCGCCTGGCAACAGTGCTAATGGCGTATCACCGCCGAGCAGTGCGTTCGCGACTTCGGAAACGGTACCGTCGCCACCATATACGGCAACGACATCGGATGTTTCTGCCGCCCGTTGCGCGGCGCTGCGCGCGTCTTCGGCTGATTTTGTGACGTGTACATCCCATTCGGTCCCTGCATCTGCAAAGGCACGGTTCAACACGGCGAGCACCGGCTGATCCTGACCGGACGCGGGATTGATGATGCAAAATATCTTCACGCCGCGCTTTGTACGGCGAAGCGCGATGTTAAGTCAATTGCTAGAGCGGCGAACGACGTTTAAATCTTGTTAAAGCGGAGAAACGGAGTAGTAAACCGGTATCCATCAGAGACGCCGCCGTGTAATTGGTATCGAGACGTCAGTCGATAAGACGATCCTATCCATCAACATTAGACGACACGAACGGCCCTAACCCACCGTCACGATATTCTGAAAGTCCATCGTGTGCCCCGGGAACACGGTCGACAAATCTGAGTTGCCAGCGCGCTTTTGCAAAATCTCGCCGAGCACATCGCGCGAGTCGATCGTGATCGGCAGATCGATCCCGTCTTCCAATACGGAAGGATCGAGCCCCACCCAATCGGCAAACACCTGTCCGCCGTTGACGGCGCCGCCGAGCACAAACATCGTGCCCGCCGTGCCATGGTCGGTACCGCCGCTACCGTTTTGCTCGACGCGCCGACCGAACTCGGAGATCACGACCACCGTGGTGTTGTCGAAGCGCGACCCCATATCATCGCGGAACGCGACTAACCCGTCGGCGAGCGTTTTCATTTTCGACGCCATGTCGCCGCTGATCGGGCCCTGATTGCCATGATGATCCCAGTTGCCCAGATCGATACATGCCGCTTCTAACCCGACATCGGCCTTGGCGACGCGCGCGATCGTTTCCATACCGCGACCGAAATCGTGGTCGGGATACATCGCTCCGTTCGCAGGGCCACCATAACCAGCTTGTAAACTGCCGATGAGATCCAACGTACCGACCGTCGCTTCGGCGCTTTCCTTCAAAACATCCACGCTGTTGCTATAGACCGATTCCAGAAACGGCATGCGCGTCGCCGGAAAATCCCAATTGCCTTCTAAACCAAACGCGTCGATGTCTTCCATCACCACGGCCTGCGGTGCACCGAACAGCGTCGTCGGCAGGTTCCCCTGCGGTGCCAACGCCAAAATCCGATCGCCTGCGGGCAAGTTGCGCGACAACAGATGCCGCCCCAACCAACCGGTGCTGATACCCGGGCTTCCCGTACCGCGTTCGATCAGATTCATCGCGTTGAAGTGAGATCTATCGATAAACGGAAAGCCGGTGTTGTGAACGATGGCGAATTCGCCCGCGTCCCACATCGGCTTGAGCCCGACCAACGCCGGCGGCAAACCGAAAAAGCCGTCCAAGTCCGTCGCCTTGTCGGCGGACATCGACGACGGGTCGGCAATCGCAAGAGACTGGCGCACCGTGTAGTAATCGGCATCACCAAACGGCACGCACATCGTCATACCGTCGGCGCCGCCGCGCAAGAAGATTTGAATAATCAAGTCCGACGAAGAATCGTGGCTGTCGGCGAACGACATCTTCGGCATCCAGGCCGGACCGCTCAGCGCTCCGAGCGCACAAATGCGACCTGCCGTGCGCATGAAGTGACGGCGCTCCGCCAATCGGTAATCGTCGCAAGCTTGTTGGCTCGAATCGCTCATAGTTGCCTTCCCATCTCGAGCGGACTTGTCGTCGAGATGACTTCACCTTTCGCCGAGGATCACACCGTCTGATACGACGGCATCGTGAGCATCATGCCGAACAGTTCTGCATCACCTGACGCCGACCCGTTGCGCACATCGTTGGCGTAATCGATCAACGCGGTGCGCTCGTTCGACGACATGCGCCCCATCAGGTACCGTTCGTTCCAATAATCCACGACCTGCCCCGGATCGGTGGTCACGCCGGGCGCCAGCGTGGCGGACAACGGCAGGTTAAATCCCGCCTGTTCGCCCTTTACCAGCTTGTAGGCAAAGTTCCAGCGATCCAACATGCCGCCGACCCAATAACGATTATCGAGCGGATAGCCGTCGGGCGTGATCCATGCATACGGGTAATGCCCCATATCATCTAATACCTGATCGATGGCGGCGTTGGAGTCCATCGTGGTTGCGGTTTGCCGCAAAATGCCCGCCACGTAGTGAAGCGGACGTTTGAGCTGCGGTGTCGCCTGCTGCAGATTCTCGACCGATAGCACGGCCCGCATCGTCTCTTGAATATCGCCGTCCGATTCGTAAAAGACTTCGGCGACGGCGGAGACCATGCTGGTCGACGGACTATCCGTCACGAAGTAGGTCAACAAGCGGCGTGCGATATGAATCGCCGTGTTCGGATGACCAGCCAAGTGATCGAGAACCGCTTCGCCATCTTCGATCCCACCGCCCGACGGAATCGGCATTCCCATCACCAGCTTGGAATTGGGATCGTGCAACGACGACACAAAGCCGAGTTGAAACATGCCATCCGGCGGTTCGTTGGTCGCGTTGCTGACCGGTCGCCAGCCCGTAAAGGCGCGGGCGACGTCTACGATATCTTGTAAGGCATAGCCCTGATTCAAACCTACCGTGTGAAGTTCGAGCAGTTCGCGCGCATAGTTCTCGTTGAGAGCGTTCCACGTGCTGCTCGAGTTATCGAGATAGACCGTCATGGCCGGGCTTTTCGCGACGGCGTGTAAAAGGTCTCGAAACTTGCCGAACGCGAACGGTCGAATCACGTCGCGTTCGTATTGAATCGCTTGATATCGAACGAAAGGTGTTTTGGCGGCTTGGATATTGAAATGGTCCAGCCAGAAATCGACCATACGCTCGTTCAATTGCCGTTTGCTTTTGACTGCTCGAATCAAACGCGCCTTGGCAAGATGCGTAAGGACGTTATTCCACGCCTGCGCGAAGTTGGTCTGTAGCAATTCGGTCGGCGTGGCCGTCAACGTCCAAAGCGGTGATAGCAGCGCGTTGATCTCGACATCATTCTCAGCAATCGAGCCGGGATTGAGCTGCTCTTCGAGATAGGCTTCGTAACCGATCTCGTCGTAGCGCGCTTGTTCGGCTTCCGTCGCACCAAAGCTCGTACGATTTAGAAACAGCGCCTTGAAACCTGCCGGCAACCCTGGCTCGGTCGGTTCAACCGGTTGCGTCGGTTCGGTCGGCTCGACGGGGGTAATCGGCTCAACACCACCACCGCCGCCGGGATCGGTCGGGCCCGTCGGCTGACCGCCATCCGGCGGAATCACCGGCGGCAAGACGTCCGTCGCACAACCGGCAGCCACGGCACCGGCGCCCAACGCGCCCATAAAATTGCGACGCGACATGCGTTTGAAAATGGATTGCGTCTTCATTCCACCCGTTCCCTACAGATAGACTGGCTTCCCCAGTTTTAAGCTACGATTCAGGTAACCGGTCGGGCAAACTGGTTGCGCGGTAGGAGGACGTCAGCAGCATTAAACATACGTCCGATACGGCAGCTGGTTTGGAATTATTGGATGGGATGGTCGCGCAGCCAATCAGCGAGTCTTTTCAGACCTGCCTCCACCGAAATCTGCGGCTCATAACCGAGATCGCGCCGCGCGGCGGAGATATCGAACCAATGGGCGGTCGAAAGTTCGTGCACCACAAATCGCGTTAGCCGCGGCTCGCGTTTGATTCGCAAAGCGCCGTAGATCAATTCGAGCATCGTCGCGACGCTCAGCGCCACGCCCTTGGGGACTGACTTGGTAACCGGAGGCTTACCACCCGCAGCGAGAATCGCGTTGACCAAATCCCAAAGCGGCCAGGGTTCGCCGTTGGTGATGAAGTAAGCCTTTCCCGCGCAAGCTGCGTCCGGAGCGAGACGGTCGGCCGCGCACAAGTGGGCGTCGGCCGCGTTATCGATGTAGACCGAGTCGATCTTTTTGTTGGTGCCGCCGATGCGCCGTAGTGAGCTTGCTCGCTGCAAAATGCGTGGCACGAGATGGTTGTCGCGGGGCCCCCAAATCAAATGCGGGCGCAATGCTACCGTTGCGAGTTCGCTGCTGTTTGCGGCGAGGACGGCGCGTTCGGCCTTCGCTTTGGTCGCGGGGTATGCCGTGAGATACGAATCGGGATACAGCAAAGACTCATCTTCGCCTTCGCAATCCCCCGGATGAAACACGACGCTGGGCGAACTGGTGTAGATGAGTTTGGGTACACCGCATTGGCGTGCCGCTTGGAGGACGACCTCGGTGCCAATCACATTGGCATTATGGTAATCCTGATACGGCCCCCACACGCCGGCCTTGGCGGCCACATGGAAAATGACATCAACGCCGTCGCAAGCCTTTGTTACAGCCGTCGCGTCCGTTAAGTTCGCTCGGATCGTTTCAACACCAAGCGCCTTGAGTTCGGGATAATCGCCGCGCGAAATCGAACGTACCGATGCGCCGCGCTTAATTAAACGTTCGACAATGGCGCGGCCGAGAAAACCGCCGCCGCCCGTGACGAGTGCCCGTTCACTCATGACGCGCTTTCGTCGTCCTTTGCCTTGCGCATCATGACTGTCGCGCCGCCCTGCACCTTTTGACCGACTTCGACCGTGGGTTCGTAGCCTGCCGCGACCGGCACGACGAGATCGGTGCGCGAACCGAATTTGATCATGCCGAAGCGCTGACCGCGTGTTAGTGTGGCACCCTCGCCCGCATGACAGATGATGCGCCGGGCGATAAGGCCGGCGATTTGTCGCACGAGAATCGTCGCGCCTTCCGCTTCGGTCTGCATCACCAGCGCGTTTTGCTCGTTGTCGCGAGCGCTGTTCGGATCGCGCGCGTCGAGGTATTGCCCCGGCGCGTAATGAATGGCCTTCACGGTCGCCGCGCACGGCGCGCGATTGATGTGCACGTTAAAGACCGACAAAAAGATGCTGACGCGCCAAACGGGTTCGTCGATCTCTGCGGTAGTGGGCAGTCGCTCGACGTGCGTGATCGTACCGTCGGCCGGCGAGACCATGATGCCGTCTTCCTGCGGGATGATGCGGTGCGGGTCGCGGAAGAACGCCAACGTAAAGCCAAGGAAGAACGCCGGCACGGTTGCCGCCAACCACCACCAAGGCGAATACGTTACCGCCGCCCAAACAGCCAGCGCCAACAACGGCCCCAACAGCAACACCGCCAAGCCTATCTCTCGAAGTCCATCGCGTGCAATTTTCATCAACGATCCAAACGTTATCGCCGCAAACCCCTTCGGGCCGCATCGAGGTTGGTGCAAAGTTCGGCACGCTCGTGCCGGGGGCCTGCATAATCAGGGGCAACCCGGTTTCGGTCAAAAAACTTCAAAATTGACGGTCCGGCATTAGTGCTCATGCGTGTTATCTGCTGCACCGACCGATTTCGCCGTTGGGTCGGTATAATGGGTGCCCGTGTGTTTTAGCAAACGAACCTTAATGCATCACCTCGCCTTAGGAAGAGATCACTTTATGAAATCCGTTACCCATGCCCTACTCATTCACACGTTGCTCATTGCCGGTCTCGTTTGCCTGACCGGCGGCCAATGCGTTTCGGACGCAGGCATGATGGGGCCGCCGGGCATGGATGGAATGGACGGCATGGACGGTACCGACGGCAGCCTGCGCGTGTACGGCGATGGCTCCGCCGGAGATAAGGTCGTGAGCAGCGATGAAAACTGGAATGACGACGCGACGGCACCGACCAATCTGCAATTCGCGAGTTTAACGATCGAAGAAGGCGCGACGCTGACCGTGCCGAGCGGCATGACGATTCGTGTAATTGGCGATGTCACCAACAACGGCACGTTGCTGGTGCGCACGTCGGCGGATGGCGGCTTTGCCGGGCTCGACGGGCCGGGCACGAGCGGCGACTTGTCGACGCAGATCACGGCGCCCGATTCGGGAATTGGCACGCGCGCCGCTCAAGCTGGTGATTCGAGTGACAACACCGCGCTCGCGCTGGCCGGGCAAGGCGGCGAAGGCATTAGCGAGTTCGAGTCACGACAGCTATTGACGGTGGGCGTGGTCGCCGGCGGCGGCGGAGCGGTCGGCGGTGACGACACCGACGGCAGCACGACCAGCAACGTCGGTAGTGCCGGCGGCGGCGGCGTGCGCATTTTGGCGATGGGAACGATTACCAACGCCGAAGGTGCCGCCATGATGGCCGACGGCGGCGCAGGCGCGGGCGGCGGCGGCGGCGGCGGTCAGATCATTCTCGCGTCGATGACGGCCGTCGTGAATGACGGCGACATCATGGCGCGCGGCGGCGATGGTGAAAGCAGCGATAGCAACGAAGGCCCCAGCGGCGGCGGTGGCGGCGGCATCGTGCACATGCTCGCGCCGATGGTGATGAACGACGGCGCCGTCGACGTCAGCGGTGGAAGCGCCGGCGGAACGAGCACCGATGTGACCAGCGCCAACCGTCGCGCGGGCGGTGGCGGCGGTGCGAGCGGAGGCGACGGCGGCCGCGGCGGCAACGTCCCCATCGGCGGCAGCGTTACGCCCGAAGCCGCAGACGACGGGCAGGATGGTTTCAGTTTAGTAACGGAATTGGACCCGACAAGCTTGCTGTAACGGGTCGCGAAGATACGGCGGTTAGCGATTCATCCGAGGCGAACAACACATTGGTCCATCGGAATTTAGCCCACGGCCAATGGCCGTGGGCTAACTGTTGGATCACAGGGAACGATTTAATTTGAATTTCGACGTTTCGACGTTTCGACGTTTTGATTTTTCGACGTCTGTCACGCCATCTGCTTGCGAATCGTCATATCGAATGATCGCACCATGCTGTTGCGCAGGTAGATGCCGATCAGAAAATAAATCAGCGCCGCAACGAACGCTGAGATAAACGCGACGAGGCGACAGGTCGTGTAGTTGACCGTGGGCTGGCCGAAGGTCGTCACCATCGTATCTTCCAGCGCCATCTTGGGTGCCAACGAAATCATACAAGATGTCACCGGTCCGAGCGGCATGAAGGCTGCCGTTAGCGCCGCGCCGTCGCTTGAACCTTTCACCGAATAAGCACATGTCGATAGACCGGCGATAACCGCGATGACGATGCCCATGCTGGTGAACACCGCCCCCATCGTGCGTTTGTTTTTGATCGAGTAGTTCAGGCCGATCATCGCGCAGAAGGCGGTGAAAGCGAGAAACGTAGTCGGCAGCATCAATAGCGCTTCTGGATTGACCACGTTCTCACGACCCGAGCCGCCAAGCTTGCCGATCAAATCGACGATCACGAACAACATCACCGTGAGGTACGGCACGAGAAGCATGGGCCCTGCACCGCGCACCAAGCCCCAGGTCTTGCCGGTGATGATGTCGCGACTCGTCAATGGCGTCGCGAGCAGCAGCTCAATCGTGTTCGATTCCTTCTCGCGCGTCATCGACGTAGCGGCGGCTGTCGTCGCGACAAAGAGCGTAATACCAAACTCGACGGCCACGACGCCGAACAACGCCACGCGCGTATCGGCGATGGATAACCACTTTTGCAAGTATGCGATCAGCAGCACGATGCCGACCAACACGCCTGATGACATCAGAAAAATGCGTGACGCCTTACCGCCGGTAGATGATGCACTGGTAACCGACTCGCGCCAGGCGATGGGGTTCTTGCTAACCGTGCGCGGCGGATGGCTGCGTGCATCGACAGCGGGTTGATTCGGATCGTCGTCATCCTGGGCTTCATGGACGGCGCTACCCGCGCCCATCGCCTTACCTCGGAAGATGCGCGATAGGAGCGTCGGTTCACCTTCGAGAGCGCTGCGACGGACGAAGCCGAAACTCGTCGCCAACAGCACGCCCGAAATCACGACGCTGAGACCGATGTAGCAATACTGCGGAAAGGCGAGCAGATACTTCGCGATGAAGCCGTAATGCGCGACCGTTTCGATATCGGGCGCGGGGGTTTCGCCGAGCACGACGTTTAGTGCGAGGAACGGATGAAATGCGGCGAGCCAGCTCATGCGCTCGATGCGACCCGGAGCGCTGAGCGCTTCGGGCGGAATTAACAACGACCACGACCCGAGCGCGTAAACCGTAATCAGGTAAATCGCGATCGCGAGGTAGAACGTAAAGATCGTACGGCCGGTGCCGATTTTGATGACGCTGATCGAAATCGCAATCGAGCCGGTCAACATCGCCGTCGCCGCGGCGAGCCCCATCGACAAGCCGATTTTGTCACCCGTTACACCGCCATACACCATGATGATGCAGAACAGCGGAATCGACGCGAGCAACAATGCGAAAACAAAAAACAGTCGGCTAAGCAGCGACCCCAAAACGATTTGGCCGTTGGTGAGCGGTGTGGATAGCAGAATGTTATACGTTTGCGAATCTTTTTCTTGCGTAATCGCCGATGCGGCGAAGACCGGCGCGAGGATGCTGACCATGGCGAGTTGAATCAGCGAGAGATACTTGAACATGTCGGCGGCTTTTTTGGCAAACTCTGCCAGCGAGCCTTGCGAACTCGCGCCTTGCATGCCCAAGACACCGAAGATGGCCACCACTGCCAAGACTGCGAGATAAATCACGCGAATCCAAAGGTGGCGCGTGCGGCGTCCGCCCGATTGCACCACGCGCACCAAGATCGGATTATTGGGGATCAACCGCCAGAACCAAATCCCCAGATCGCGCAGTACCGCATTCATTCAGCCCACTCCTTGCTCGGCGTTCCGCGATTACAGCGGCAACGCGTCGAGGCCCTTTTCCTGCATGAGTTCTTCGACGCGGCGGCGCGCTTGCAGGCGCTGACGCGTGGTCGGCAAGCGCTCGATGCGTTTCTTGAGGTCGATCGTGATGTCTTCCAAGGGTTGCTTCATTCTCTCGAATGCCTGATCGAGCTGGAAATCCACCGGCCCTTGCGAGTACTTGGCATCGAGCGAGCGATTGAGCCGCGCGGCGATGCGATTTTGCTTGAGCCGCGCCCACCACTCGTCTGTTTGTACGCGCTCGGCCTTCTTTTTGCAGGCGTCGAGGATGCCGTTGGCTGCCGTTTGTTGTTCTTCATCAAAGTCGTAATACACGGCGGCGTTGGTGACGTAACGCTCCCAATCCTGCGTATAGTTGATCTGCCAGCGGATGCTGCGCTCCACGCCTTGTCGGGCGCGGCGCATCTCTTTCGTTTCGTTCGGGTCTGCGTTTTCGTCTGCTTCGTCTTCCTCGCCACCGCCGGACGGATCGAAGAACGGGTTCGCACCGTCCTTCACTTTTCCATCGCGCCAATCGTTCATGCGTTTTTCGAAGACGGTAAGCCCAGCCGTTAGCGCCGTCATATCGGCGGTATAACGCAGCCGCTGTTTGAGCGTCATCACCTTGCCGATGTCTTTGGCCGATTCCGTGAAGAAGCCGCGCAACTTGGGGATAAACGGCGACATCTTCGAACCGAAATCGACCGCGTCTTCCTTTTTGAAGGAGCCTTCGTTCGAGATCATCGACGCCATCATCGATTCGATGAGGTCCTGGCCCATCTCTTCATTCTCGTGGGCGAGTTCCATCAGGTTTTGCGTGACCGCCGTGCGAATCTTCTCGACCTGCTCGTCTTCCAATTCGTAGCGCTGCTTCATCTGCTCGGTCATGCGGAACGTGAGCGCCCGGGCAATCGCCGGTGTGAAACGCACACCCATCGAAGTCGGACGATCGTACTGCTCCGGACTTCTCTGCTCACTCTTCCTCACCGCCTCGTCGGAATCCGCACGGAAAATATCTTCCGCACTTTTCTCGGCCACTTTGTCTTGTGCCGATGCCATCGGGGGCAAGAGACCGAGAGTTACGGCTACCAATATCGCAATGCGTTGTGGTTTCGTCATTCACATTCGACGCGGATAGAACGGGCGCCGCCTCCTGATAGTCTTTACAACGCAATCTCGATGTGCGTCTTACTGTACGATTCCTTTGGTGAACCGCATGAAGGCGGTTTCGAGGTTGACCTGTTCTTCGTTTAGCGCCTTGAGCGGCAGGCCATTGTCCAGCAGCGCCTTGGCCAAGAAGCCGAAATCGTGGATGTCGTCGGTGAGTTCGACCAGCAAACGGCCGTCATCTTGCTTGACCTGTTCGACCTTCGGTAGTGCCTTGAGCACGCGTTCGGCAGCATCTTGCTGCGGGCCGACGCGCACTTCGACGATGGTGCCCATGCGCGTTTGGGCCACGATCTCATCGATGGTGCCCTTAAAGAGCAAGTCGCCACGTTCGATGATGCCAACTGTCGTACAGAGTTCGGCCAACTCGTGCAGAATGTGCGAGCTAATGATGATCGTCTTACCCATGCGGCGCAGCTCTTTGAGCAGCTCGCGCATTTCGATGCGAGCGCGCGGGTCGAGACCGGACGCGGGTTCGTCGAGGAACAACACCTTCGGGTCGTGGAGCAACACGCGCGCGACGCTCAAGCGTTGCTTCATACCGCGCGATAAGCCGTCAACCAACGCATCGCGCTTATAGCTAAGATCCGTCAACTCCAACACATCCCCAACGACGCGTTTGCGCTGATCGCCTTGAATGTTGTAAGACGCTGCAAAAAACTCCAGATATTCCTGCACGACCATGTCTTCGTATGCACCGAAGAAGTCCGGCACGTAGCCGATCAACGGTCGAATCAGACGCGATTCATACCCGACGGTATGACCGCAGACGCGCGCTTCACCCCAAGTGGGTTGCAGCAGCGTCGCGAGAATGCGAATCGTTGTCGTCTTACCGGCACCGTTGGGGCCGATGTAGCCGAAGCACTCACCCTCTTCGATGGTGAGGTGCAGGTTCTTCAGCGCGGCGAGTTTGCCGTAGCGTTTGGTCAGGTTGATCGTTTGGATGATCACGCGGAATACGTCCTTTAATGGCTGGGCCGACTAACGGCGCTCCACCGGTATCATAAAGCGATATAACGTCAGCGAACTGCCGGGCGTTTCGGCGATGCGATCGATTTCCAGCCGCGCCTTGGGTGGTGTGCGGGCGAATCCGACGACCATGGCCAGGTTTTCCGTGAGGCGATGGCTGCAATCCCAGCCGCGCGCCAGCGATTGTTTGAATAGAGCCGCTTTTTCAAAATTTTTCTGAAGATTGAAAAATGAGAGCAACAAGTACGGTGCGTGGATTTGATCGACTTTGATATCCTCGCGTCGATCTTGCAAGGCCGGACCGGTTAGGCCCCAGTTCGAGTCGTTGCGACACTTCTGGAGAATCTGTGTCACCGACATCTCGAGCAAGCCACGCTTCTTAAAATCACCGTTGGCATCGCGCTTATCGGAGAGGTATATCTTATTGAAGAACGCCTCCCCCTGCAGGATCGCCCTATCGCCAGACTCGGCAAAGTTGCCGATGGGCACGCCTATGGTATCGATATTGCCGCTGCCGGCGACGAGTTGATCGACGTAGAGCAGGTAGCAATCGCGCAGCTCGAAGCCGAGGTTATTACGAAGAAAGCTATCTTCGGTGAATTCTCGTTTGTCCGTATCGTAAATCAGCCGAGCATCGAACGAGCCGCCCAACTCACCGTGCCATTCGCCGATGAATTCTTTCAGCGTGGCTCGGACGGGCACGGCCTGAATCGCCGTGGCCGCTTGGGCGTGACGGTATTTGTCGGTGGCGCTAAAGGTCGATTCAGAGAAGTTGCCCGTCGGCAACGTCGGCAAGACCGCAATCGGGCCGTGGTCACGGTTGGCAGTTTCGTAACCGACCGGCAAGCGCACATCGAGTTGCGTGTATTCGTGGGCCTTCACACCGAACAGGAACGTGCCGTAGCCATAGTTGTTGTTGGCATACGCATCGACGACGCCGGTTTGGGCCACTTGCGTGCTGAACCCGCGCAACACCCACACTATGCCGGTGCCGATGAACGTGCCGACAAACCCGGCGACGGTAAAGACGAGCCAGCTATGACGCGTGAGGTCTTTCTTGCGCAGATAAAGGTACGTGCCGAAGGTCGCGACAAATGTATACAACGCGGCGAACGCAATCGCGAAGAACAGGTATGCCGCCGTGACACCGCTGAACCCGATTTGCCGCAAGACCTGGGCGAACAGGTTGTTGTTGTCGCCGAGTAGCATATTGCCTTGCACATCCGTCGGGCGGGCGCGCGGGAGGCCGAGCAACGTACGCGCGGCGAAGCGATCGATCACATCACCGTAGTTCTCACGTTCGCGCTCGGCGGATTCCGACGAGCCCTTCAAGGTTTTCTGCGAAGGTTCCGGAATCAGGTCGGTGAGTAGCGCCGTGCTGACGATAATCCAACCGCGGCCCATCTCGCGACGAAAGAAGAACGCTTCATCTTCCGGATGGTCGGCGGGGAAAGGCTTGCAATCGTTACCCAAATCGACGAGGCAACGCGTCAGCGGATTGCGATCGTAATGCTTCTGGTAATCTTCACGCAGGTACTCGCGCGAAAGCACATCGAAGAAACGATCGGCATTAGACGTTTCCTCCACGCCCGTAAATTCCAAGCCGATCAGATCGCCCGCCGGATTACCCTGAAATTTCTGCCAGTTGCTCGCCACGGTGATCAGCAGACGACCACCGCGCTCGACCCAATCGCGCATGGCTTCGACTTGGCTCGGTCGCAACGCGGACGGATCGGCATCGCGCCAGATGAGCACATCCAAAGCATCGAGACCGCTACCGCGCGTCGGCAACTCGCGCGGCGAAAAGGCGCGCACGTGCCGCTCGTTGAAGAACGTTTTTTGAGATTCGTAACGACTGTTCGCGATAAACGTAATCTGTGGCGGCAGGCCTTCATCCGTTAATACGCCGATCAACAAATGCTCGGGGGCCGGTTCATCCAAAATGCTGCCGACATCCAACTGGCGCAGCGGCACACCTGCGTCGGAATAGAAATCGACCAACGCGCCGTCATCATCGTAGAGACGAATCGTCAGGCCCGGGGCGCGTGAGAAACGCGTATTGGGCATGAAGTAGATTTCAAAGGACTTCCATGTGTTGTCGGGCTCGACCACGACGCTTTCGAGCACCGACACGACCACGTCGCCATCGCGGTCGATTTCGCTCAGGCGCAGGTCGCCGTTAAACGGCTCGGCGCCGCGGTTGCGCAGTTCGACTTCGGCGAAGCTCATGCAGCCGCGTCGGGCGGAGTTTTGCCCACCGGCAAAGAGGCCGACGCGCACCAACCGTGCTTCGACTGCCGCTTGGGCGGGCAACGCCGTCGCGATTGTGAGGAGCCCAACGATAATCAGCGTTCGTCGCGTCATGAGATTTCCGTCGGCGCCCTGCGAGCGCCGAAGTGTGATTACGCGTAAGACGGCTTACGGCTTTTCGGCATCACCGCAGGCGCAGACCAATTCGCCACAACCGGGGCAGCCCTCGGTGAATTTGCGCAGTGCGTCCTGCAGGTCGATGCCTTCGACGTTGGCCAGCGTGACCAACCAGGCAAACACGTCGGCGAATTCGCCTTCTTTTTCGGCGCGATCGCCATTGGCCAGCGCGGCGGCCAATTCGCCAACTTCTTCCATGAACCAGAGAAACGTACCCGACGCCCCGCGCTTGCGATCTTTGGCGGAGTACATCTTCTCTATTAATTCCTGAAACTCACGAACGTGCATGGTGTTCCAGCCCTTTCGGCAAATCGCGAATTCTAACCGGGCGGCAACCTGTCGACTAGGCAATCGCGACCACGCGTCGCGCGGCGATGACATTGGCGTAATCTGGTATTCCGACCGTCCGTGGTCTTATTTTACGACCATTTGCCGCCGCGTGTTCGCCCATTATTGAAACGCAGGCACGCGATTTTTGTCGTCAATGGGATCGGCCTGTTGTTTGCCGCCCAATGCCGCCGCCCGTTCGCGATAGCGTCGCGCCGATTCGGCATCACCCTTGCGGCTGTACATGTCGGCCATGCCTTCGAAGCCGAGCGCCTCGGTCGGAGCGAGCTTGGTCACCGTTTCGTACTCGCGCAGCGCCGCGTCGAGACGGTTGACCGCCGCATATGCGTCGGCCAGCGCGCCGTGGATTTCGGCGTTGAACGGATCGATCTGTAGCGCCAATTCCAGCGTGACAATCGCGTCTTCCCACTGGGCTGCTTCGAGTTGCAACTTGGCAAGGCGACCGCACAGTTGCAGATCCTCGCGCGTGATCGAGAGCAGCTTCTGCAAATTGTCGCGGAGGGCCTCTTTATCGTCGCGCCGTGTATAGATCGCCGCGAGGCGACGATAGCTATCCGGGTCGAGCGGGTGGCGCGCCTGATACTTCTTTAACAGCACGATCGCTTCGGGCAGTTGGTTGTTACCTTGCTCGACGTACGCCATGTACTTTAACGCCAGCGCGTTGTCGGGGGCCTGTCGTTTCCATCTGCGGATAAATGGCGTAGCGGATTGCAAAAGCGTGGCGCGCTCGACCTCTTCGGTGGCTGCCAGCATGCGCATGATGAACAGGCGCGACGTAACTTCCAACGCCAGCAGGTTGCCTGCCTCTTTCGCCAAGCAGGTTTGGGCCGCGATCAGCGCGCGTTCGGATTCACCGATAACGAACTCGGCCCGCGCCAATCGCCCGAGCAACTCCGCAGAGGGCGCGCCGCGTTCGCATTGCTTGCGCAGCGGCTCAACATCTTCTTCCTGCATCCAGGGCAAGCCCCAGCTATCCACTTGCTTTAGCGCCCATACGGCAAAGTCTTTATCAAACGTGGTGGTTTCCACGTCCAACACGTCGCGAAACGCTGCCTCTTGCGTTTGACCTTTATCGAATGCCTTGAGCAACGCGCCGACCTTATCACCACCGAAGCGTTCGATGATGTATTCCATCATCCATTCGCTTTGGGCATAGGCTTGCGCCCGCGCGCCGGGAAACGGTGGTCGCCAGAATCCCCAAACGATGTTTTCCAACGTAAATAGCTTCTCGCGTCGCGTGGCCGTCGTGAGCATATCCATGCGCCCCCACGAGCGGGGGCCGGGCTCTTCGAGCACGGCCAACCCTTCCGTCATCCAATGCGGGATGCGATTTTGCGTGGCCGCGAGCGTGACCGTGTGTACGAATTCGTGGCGCAAGACATCGGCCCAGTTGTAATGACCGAACGGTGGCTGACCGCGCGGCGTGAGCATGGCGATCACGGGGCCGGTGCACGCGCCGATGGTAGCGATGAAGCCACGATGGGCGATACGGAGACTGAACCCGTCGTGCGATGGGAAGATTTCGATGATGGTTTTTTGCTTGAGATCGATGCCGTACTTCGTAACGAGTTCGCCATAACACGACTCGAGCATGTCGGCCATGTATTCCACGGCGATGCGGTCGTCGCCTTTCTTAAACTTGAACACGAAATGGTCGGTCTCGTGCGTATCGAATTTTTCGAGACGATCGAGCAAATCGAGCACGCGGTAAGTGCGCTCGTTAAAGCTATCCAAGGCAAAGGCCTTTTCGAGGACGGGTCGGGCTTCAGCCTCGCGACCCGATTCGAGATAGAGCAGGCCTAATTCGACCTGCGGAATTGGATGCCAGTGCCAAGCCTCTGCGGCCCGCTTCAACCATTGCGCCGCCGGCTCGTATTGTCGTGCGGCGGAAAACGCTTTGCCGACTTCCAAATAAAACGCCCCGGGGCGTTGGTTGAACCTCTTGCACCGTTGCAGTAGTTCTTCAATGCGCGCTTCGTTACCGAGCCGATCTTCGGCGGCAGCCAACAGGCCGAGTGCTTCTGTCGATTCCGGATTGCGCTGAAGCGCTTTCTCGGCGAGTTCTTTCGCTTCTGCGAAGCGGCGCTCGACCATGCGCGACTGTGCGAGGAGCAATCGTGCACCGACATGCTCGGCGTCGATTACCAATGCCGCGTTGGCTTTTTCTTCGAGTTCTTCGAAGCGCCAATCGGCCAGAAACGTGCGACCGATGCCGACCAAGGCGTCCGGAACGTTTGGATTGATGGCGAGAACAGCTTCGAACTCGGCCCGCGCGTCGTCTTGGTTGTCGCGATCGGCAAGCAAGTGCGCCGCTGCCAAGCGAGCGGGCCAGTAGTCCTTATCCAGATAGTCGAACGCTTCCTGATAGACCTCGCGCAGGAGATGGCGGATACGCGCGACGAGATTGGTTTGCGTGAGAATCGTGTATCGATAGAAGCCGCGGCCGAGCAGTGTGAGCGCTTCGGGCGTATTCGGCAGCGCTTCGTCGGTCATCTTGAAATCGAAGATCGAATAGGCGCGGATGGCAGATTGGATATCGCCGCGCGCTTCGTAGACCTGCCCCAGCGCCCATTGGGCCGACAAGCTTTCACCATCGGCGCGGACAGCGGCTTGCCCGTGGCGGAGCGCGTCTTCGGATCGGCCGATGTCGATCAAGGCCAGGGCCATTTCGGCTTGCCATTGCGGGTCATTCTTACCTTTGTCGGCAAGCGTTTCGAGCCGCTCAATGGCCGACGTCGGTTTACCGCGCATGCGTTCGATGTATGCGGCGGAGCAAACGGCACCCAAGTTCTTGGCGCGGTCGGCATGGTCTAAGTAAGCCAATGCTTCGTCGTAACGACCGTGCAGGAAGTTATCGCGGGCGGGTTCGAGTGAGGCGGGAGGCGTGCCGTCGTACGCGACGGCAGGTGCTGCGATGCAGAGTGTGACGATCCAAGACAACAATCTTGAAACGGCGCGGCGATTCCAAGGTGCGTCGCCCAATCGTGCAGATAGATTCGCGGTCTGTAGACGGCTCATTCGAATATTGTATCCGGCCCTGCTCGGTAATTCATCTAAAGCCGATCTCTCATACAAGGGCGTGAACCATCGGTTGCAACGTTTATTCGCCGAATGCCTCGGCAAAGAAGCCGCTGTAGTTATCCAACAGGTCGAACTGGAAATAAAAAATGAACGCGTTGGCAAAGATGGCTAAGAACGCCATCAGCAGATGCACTTCGGCCGGTACGCCGATTTCGATCGTCGCGCCCAGCGAACTCGTCAAAATAATCGCGACGATGCCCAACATGCTTAGCTTTATCGCGCGCGACTTATACTTTTGCAGCCGTTCGCCAAAGCTGATGTCCAAATCGCCCGCCTGAATCGCCTGCGCCACGATCTTCTGCTGCACAGTGAAGTACATAAACAGCACGATATGAATCACGCAGGTGAAAAACGCCGCCAACAGACCGAGCAGAAAGTGGCGCGGGTAGCCGTCGGCCCCCACCACCAACAGGCCGGTCGTGGCCGTGGTCGCGAGCAGAAATATGTCGGTGATGATGAAGATAAGGAAGCTGGCTTTCATCGTATTGCCAATAGACGAATTTGGGGAAGGTTGATTGCTTACGCCGCGCTATTCGTACCTCAACGCCTCGATGGGCTCGAGGCGGCTGGCGCGAAACGCGGGATAAAAACCGAAGAAAATGCCCGTGGCCGACGCAAAGCCCAATGCGACGGCGGCGATCCAAATCGACACCTGCGTTTCGTAGCCGCGATAGCTCGTAAGCAAATGGCTCGCGCCCCAGCCGACGAAGATACCGATGATGCCGCCCAGCGTGCACAACATCACGGCCTCGATCAAAAACTGCATCAGAATATCGAAGCCGTGCGCACCGATGGCCATGCGTAAGCCGATCTCACGTGTGCGCTCGGTCACGCTGACCAACATAATGTTCATGATGCCGACGCCGCCGACCACCAGCGCCACACCCGCAATCATGCCGAGCAGCCATTCCAACGATTCGCTCGATTCCTCTTTGAGTTGCGCCGATTCGCTGGTGGCCCAAATGCGAAAGTCGTCAGGATCGTCCGGACGCAGGTTGTGTCGTTCGCGCAAGAACGATCGCACCTGTCGCTCGGCGGCTTTCGGGTCGATGCCGTGATGCGCGGCGGCCAACATCGTTGACGAAATCTCGGAGCCGGCGATCTTTTGCTGAAACACCTTATATGGAAAGATGATCTCGTCGTCGTAGTCGCGCGCGCCGCTGCGGCCTTTGAATTCGAGTACGCCGATGACTTCGAACCGCGCGCCTTTGACCGTGATCTCTTCGCCGACGGGATTGATCGAGCCGAACAATTCCTTCACGACGGTCTGGCCCATGACGCAAACGGGGCTGGCCGTTTCCTGATCGGCCTGATTGAGTTCCCGCCCCCATGCGACTGGCCAGCGGCGAATGTCGTGATAATTCGGGAACACGCCGCGCACGCTGGATTGATAGTTGCTGTACGAACTCTTCACCTGCATGCGCATCGTGTTGCTGGGCGTGGCGGCGCGAATCAGCGAACAATTTTCCATGATCGCGTATGCATCGTCGCGCGTTTGGTTAGGCTTGCGCTCGACGTTGCCCTTTCGCGCGCCGCTCTTGGCGATGCCCCACGTGCCGATCCACATCCAATCGTCGCCCATGCGGGCGATTTCCAGCTCGACGCGCGTCTTCGTCGCCTGCGCCATGGCGACCAACACGATGACGGCACCGACGCCGATGACGATACCGAGCATGCTCAGGCCCGTACGGACCTTGTTTTTGCCCAGTGAGATCATGGCTTCGGCGATAAGGGAGAAGATGTTCATCGGTTTTGGTCAGCCGTTACGCTTAGGTGCTTTGTCCCCCAACCCCAGAGGGGCAGGGGCACCGGGGGTGTCACTCCGTATTGTGTAGTCCCCCAGCCCTGGAAGGGCTAGGGCACCCGAGTCAGTGGCACTCGAGTTTGTGTCACCCAATCACATAGAGTCCGGGCATCAGTACGATGCGCCTGCTTTGCGAACGTGCACGTAGGGTTCTAGCAGGCGCTCGGGCACTTCGGCATCTTGCACGACGCCAAAATAAATATGGTGATCGCCAGCGGTATAGCGACCGTCGAGGCGGCAATCCATCCAGCCGACCTGATCGGGAATCACCACGCCGTGCGCTATATCCTGCGTAGCCAAACCGGAAAACGCTTCTTCGTCCGGTTCAAAGCCGCGACCGAAGTGCTTAAACATTTGCCCCGGTTGTTCGCCCAACACGTTAATCACGAAGCCGTCGGCCTCTTCGATCAACTTTTCGATCGGACGGCCCTTTTTCACGCCGACGCTAATCATCGGCGGTTCAAACGAACTTTGTTGCACCCACGATGCCAACATGCCCGTTCGGTTCATGTCGGTACGCACCGTGAGGATGGCACAACCACTGGGAATTCGACTGAGCGCTTGGGAAATTTCCGGCAGCATGTCGGCCATCTGAGCCCCTCCGATCGGACGGCAATCCGTCCGATATCTTTCGTTACTTGTTCACTTCGCGACCGAGTAGGGTCTCGATCTTGTCCACTTTGCCGGTCAAGCGACCGCCCTCTCCCGCTCGCGCGTCGATCTTGACCGAGCATGTGATGCGTTCGCAATCTTCGGACATGCGCTGGTAGCACTGTCGAATGACGGCCATGACGTCGTCCCATTCGCCTTCGATGCACGTGCCCATCGGCCCGAATCGATACGGCAAACCCGAGTCGGCAACGATATCGATGCTGCGGGCAACGTATTTCGAAACGGATACACCCTTATCAAGAGGCGACATCGAAAATTCGACCAGGACGGACATGAGCGCACCTACTGAATCGCGAACGAGACACGCAATTCTAACAGCGCAATCAAAAATCTGCGAAGCCGCCGCCATTGCCTAAAAAACGAGTAAAGCGCGTCGGTCGATAGCCGCACGCCGCCGGCGCTGCTTCCAACGGCGCAGGTTGGCTTCATAATGCGGCAATGCAGGATGCAACGCCTCGACCATATCCGATTGCCGCGCTCGCGGGCGTGCTTTTGTTGGCGCTGGTCGTGCGTCTGCTGGTCTCGGCTCCGACGGCCTGCATCAGCAAGGACGGCACTTGGTTTATCGAAATGGCGCACAAGCTTGCCGACGAGCCGGTGCGGCATATGCAAATCGAAACGAAACAGCCCGGGTTGTCGTGGGTGTATCTCGCCGTCGGTCGCGTGACGGGACATATGTCGGCCGCGACGACGCCGGTCGAATGGCAAAGCCTCGGCGTATGGATCGCAGTGCTATGCGGTGCGGCGGTTTGTGGATTGATCTTCGAATTGGCCCGACGATTGTTCGACGCGCAGACGGCGCTGATTGCCGGGCTGTTCGCCGCCGTGTGGCCGCAAGGCGTTGAGCTGTCCGCCGATGCGCTTTCCGATATGCCGCACTTGTTGCTGTATCTCGGCGTGTTGTTGCTCGCTGCTTTCAACGGCGCGAAGGGCAGCAAACGTGCACTGCCTTACGTTGGTTTGATTACCGCAGGATTGATCGGCGGACTTGCGTATTGGATTCGGTTGGAAGCGATCGGGTTGTTGCCGGCCGTGGCTTGTTGGCTGCTTCTCGTGTCGAAGCAAACGTGGAAGACGCGGATCGGGCGATGTGCATGTTTCGCGCTCGGCTTTCTTATTCCGTTTTTCGCGTTTGCCGCGCTCACGGGGCGATTGCTGTTTGTTAAAACGCCGACCATCACCATGATCGAACCCGACGCATTGCCGCATGCTTGGCAATGGGCGCATATGTTTCCATTCTGGCAGACGCCGGGGCGCACGATTGAAGCGTGGGCCAAGAGCGGGCGTTACATCTTCGCCATCTTCTTTTTCGTAGCCGTGTTTTGGAAAGCCGTACCGCGCGGTGAGAATCATCTGAAAAAATTGTGCGCGTGGCTGATCGGATGGCATCTGTTGCTGGTGTTGGCGCGCGTGTCGATGCACGGCGAACTGAGTACGCGGTACCTCGTAATACCGGCGGCACTGACGATTCCGTGGGCGGCGGCGGGATTCGTGGGATTGATGCATTTGTTGGCGGCGCGGCAAAATCCCGCGAACCCGAACCGCGTCCGACTATATTTGATCGCAGGCTTTATATTGGTCGCGGCGCCGATGGTTCCCTATTTGTTGCGACCGATCAACAGCACGCGTATGCCTTATCGTGAAGCGGGACTTTGGTTGGCCGAACACGGAGGGGCGAACGACGCTGTTATTGCGAGCGATATGGATCTAAAGCAGGCCCGATTCTATGCGGGTCGCATGTATCCCAATGATGAGAAGTGGCGAGTTGGAAGCATCGACACGCTTGCCAGAAACGACATTCCTCATTGGTGGATTACATTTGTCGAAGCGACGGAAACAAGCGACGGGCCAACGTCGGCACCGACCGACGCAGACGCGTTCGATAAAATCTTCACCGACGAGAATCGGCCAAATGGAAAGCGGATCGGCGTGCGGCGTATTCGTCGTTAGTTCTGAGGCTGCAGATACTTCGTTAGCATGATTTGCTTGATGGCGCTTTCGACTGCTTCCAACACGGCGGGTGAACCGTCAGCCGTATCGCCCGGTTCAAAATCCGCCGCGGCCAGCCAGCTTCCGACGGCAGTTTGACATGCCGTGGGAAAAATTAACAGCACGAGATGTTGCGGTTGTAACGTGGGCGCGTGTGCGAGTTGCATTTCAATCTTGCACGGCGGCGGCGTATCTTCGGCGTAGCTTGAGAGCGCTTGATAGTCGGCCTCGGCCGCGTCGCGTTGCTGGCGCATGAATACCATGCAGTCGCGTTTTTTCAACGCTTCAACGGAAATACCCACGAGTTCCAGCCGCCCATTTTCGGCGACGCGATGAATGCGATAGAGTTCGAGCGCTTCGCCATCCGCCTTTTCGATCAGCGCGAGTGCTTCGTCGACGGCGAGGCCTTCGTGGCGTTCGCTATTGATAACCAAAACGAACTGGCTGGCGATTACCTGACGCATTCAGCACCGCTTGCCGCTTCGCGACGTTCACACGCACACATTTCCATTGCTCCGATGCTCAATTTCTTAAATCAACGCCACATTCGTGCTAACGTTGCGGCCAACCGTCATACTCCGTCACGAATCCGAACGATTGCCGAGCGAGGCCTTCCTTGCAGGGATTATTCTCAATATAGCGTACGACACGCCGTACATCTGCCGGGCTATGAAGAAAAACCTTGTACGGTCGCCGTGACCACACTGGATGATCTAGAGCGATGCCGCCAATTGTTGCCTGCTTGTCGCTGTCACCAAACTGCTCGATCAATGCAGCCTTCGCTGCATCGGCGAGATGTTGCCAGAAATCGATAGGCGTATCGCGATGGCGGCGCACACAAAGATGGGCATGATTGCGAAGAACGGCAACAGCGTAAATCGTGTAGCGATGTTCGCGTGCAGCACCTGCAAAACCGACTGCGATGGCTTTGCGTAACTTTTCATCGAACCAGATTCGCGGCTTTGACAAGCGTGCTTCGGCGTCTCGATGAAATTCTCGTAGCTCGGGCTTTGACGGCTGTATGGCTTTGCGTCCGACATGTAGTTCGCCCAAATCGATCAGATCTGCCTTTTTTATTCGGCTGGAGCCGCTGCCGCGCGGATCGTTCGGAAGCCAATGGCCATAACCCGTGAGAATCAGATGGCTCGCAATGATCGGCTTCTGGGCCATGACGTTTTCTTGATCGTTTGGGCGTCTTATTCAGATCGTCGCGAAGCGGCAAGCGGTATCGAACGCGTCGTGTCCATTCGAGCGGTGGTTTGTCATCTCAATTTCGCGTTCAACGGCTCGCAATTCCGTCGAATTTAATTGCCCTTCGGCATTAGCTTCACGGCTTGGCGCTTGCCGCGGCGCAGCACGTCGCCTTCTTTGATCGCAATCGGCTCTTGCTCGGCGGCCAAAGCGTCGTCGTTTAACTTAATGCCGCCTTGCGACATCAGGCGGCGTGCTTCGCTCTTGCTCTTGGCGAAATCGCAAGCCATCACGAGCCCGGCCCGATCGAACATATAGGCGTCGCCGTCCATACTATCCGCCGTTACGGCTAGTTCCTTAATATCATCGCGCAACTCGCCCTCGCGCATCACTTTTTGCCAAAGCTGTTCTTCTTCGTCGGCCTTGGCCGCGTCGTAGTATGTCGACACGATTTGCTTGGCTAGGCGCACTTTGGCATCGCGTGGGTGCGTTTTGCTGCCATCGACAACCTGCTTGATCTCTTCCGCCGGAATCTCCGTTAGCAGCGTGTACCATTCCTGCATTTGCTCGTCGGCGATGCGCATCGTTTTGCCGAACATATCCTGTGAGTTTTCCGTCACGCCGATGTAGTTGCCGAGTGACTTGCTCATCTTGTCGTGACCGTCGAGCCCACGAAGAATCGGCATCACGATCACGATCTGCCGCGGCTTGTTGTATCTCGCCATCAGGTCACGTCCGAGCAGATTGTTAAACGTCTGGTCGGTGCCGCCCAATTCCACATCCGCATCGATTGCAACCGAGTCGTACCCTTGCATGAGCGGATACATCAGCTCGGTCATGATGATATCCACTTCACTTTTCATGCGCTCCTTGAAGTTTTCGCGCTGCAGCATCTGAGCGACTGTGATATGACTGGTTAGTCGCAGGATATCCGCCAAGCCCAACTTCGATAGAAACGTGCTGTTGTAAACCACTTCCAACTTGGCCGGGTCGGTATCGAGCACGTGGCCGGCCTGCTGGAAGTACGTCTCGGCGTTCGCCTTGATCGTCTCCTCATCGAGCGCCGGCCGCGCCTTGGTCTTACCACTGGGGTCGCCGATGCGCGCCGTGAAGTCCCCGATGATCAACACGGCCTTGTGGCCGCAATCTTGAAACTGTCGCAGCTTGCGCAGCACGACTGTGTGGCCCAGGTGAATATCCGGCGCCGTCGGGTCGAGCCCCAACTTCACGCGCAACGGCCGCCCCGCCGCTGCCGCTTTCTGAAGCCGCTTGTGCAGATCGTCTTTGGTGTACACCTCCGCAGCCCCGCGAAGCAGCAAATCCATTTGGTCGTCAATACTTAGCGTCGTCGTACTCATCGAAATCGTGTTCCCGAAAAAAGTTTGCCGCAGTATAAGCGCTCGCCGTGAATCCGGTGAGTAGCAGCGGCTGGTATGTTGGTGGGGACGGCTTGGCGTTGGCGAGGTGTTCGCGGTGCTTACGCCTGCTTCAAAAGATCGCGAATCATGCGGTCATAGATCGACACGCCCGTCGGAATGACGTCGTCGGCGAAATAATAATCCGGTTGGTGCAGGCCGGGTGCGTGTTCGCCGATGCCGAGGCCGAAAAAGTTGATCGGGCAGACCGACGCGAAGTGGCCGAAATCTTCCGACCAACGGAACGGCCTCTCATGTGCCTGCGCCGCAACGCCCAACGATTCGCATGCCGTGGCGAGGTGTTCCACCAGATTCGGGTCGTTGACTGTCTCGGGGAAGTGGTCGCGCCAGCAAAGTTCCACGTTTAGCCCGCACTGTTGGGCGCATTCGTAAACGATTCGCTCCGAACCAGCGCGCAGTTGATTCAAATCCGTCGCCGAGGCGGTTCGCAACGTGGCGTAGATAACGGCCTGCCCCGGCGTGCTGCCGAACGAAGGTTGGCCGAGCGCCGCATGGGTAATCGTTACCAAGCGTGGGCCGCGCTCGCCGCGCTTATCCGTGAGCTTCGGCAGCAAAGAAAGTATGTCGCGCAAACAGCCCATCGGCGACAGCGCGTTTTCCGGATGGGCGGCGTGCGACGCTTGGCCGCGCAGGACGATTTCCATACCGATCGACGTGCACGCAAACGTACCCGCTCGATACACGACCTGCCCCAGCGGAAAGCCGGGCAAGTTGTGTATTCCAATCGCCATGTCGGGGCGGATTTCGCTGAAGCGCGGATCGGCAATCACGCGCAGCGCCCCTTCGCCCGTTTCCTCTGCGGGTTGAAATAACAGCACCAATCGTCCGCTTGCCGGTCGATCGTGACTAAAGAGCGGCGCAAGGCCGGCGACCATCGCCATGTGACCGTCGTGACCGCACAGGTGGGCGCAGTCGGCCATCATGTCGCCTAGTGGTGCGTTGTCTTTGGCTTCGAGTTGTAGCGCGTCGAGTTCGCAACGAACGAGCACGGTCGGGCCGACGGCATGACCGTTGAAAGTGGCCGCGACGCCCCAACCGCCGATGTTTTGCAGAAGATGATCGGGTTTGTATGCACGAAGGAATGTCGCGATGACGTTGGCGGTGCGTATCTCATTGCCCGCCGCTTCGGGACATTGATGCAGCGTGCGCCGCAACGTCTCGAGCATAGCGTTTAACATCATGGCTGCATTCCCCCTTGAGCGTCTCGTGGTCGCTCACCCGTTTAAACGTACCTTATATTACGCCGCGAAACGGCGTGTCAGGTTAACAGGCAGTTGTGAACGTCTGTTTATATGACCTAGACTTGATCGGTGCTTATTCAGCGGGGCTTTCGTCCGATTTTCGGCGGGCTGCAATAGCTACTTGGCCGGATAACAACACGATGGCCAATAAGTTTGGAATCGTCATGATGCCGTTGAGCAAATCGCCCCACGCCCAAATCGCCTTCGTGTCTTCCTGCGCACCGCCCACGATTGCCAGACAATACAGCGCTCGATACGGTTTACGTACCAAGGGGCCAAACAGGTATGTCGCACATTGTTCGCCGTAAAACGACCACGATATCAGCGTGGTCAATCCAAACAAAACGCATGATATGGTCACAACCGGCTTTCCATACTCACCCAGCGCCTGCCCAAACGCGCCTGCAACGGCAGCAGACGAATCGTCGCCCGCCTGCCAAGCGCCGGTAACCAACAAAACCAACCCCGTAGCACTGGCCACAACCATCGTGTCGAGGAACACCCCCAACATGGCGATGCGCGCTTGTTGGGCGGGGGCTTTGGTTTTGGCGGAGGCGTGCGCGATCGGTACCGAGCCCGTGCCCGCTTCGTTGGAATACACGCCGCGCGCTAAGCCAAAACGAAACGCTTGTTGCACACTGAAGCCTGCGGCCCCGCCGATGCCTGCCATCGGCGTGAATGCATACTTAAAGACTTGTTCCAGCGCTGCGGGGATTTGTTTTGCGAAGACCACCAACACAACGCCGGACGCCACGAGATAGATCACGCCCATAAACGGCGTCACGAATTCGGAAACGCGACCGATCGTTTTTATGCCACCCAAGATGGCAGCGCCGGTCAGCACAGACAGCAAAAGACACCAATAAATGGAATAGTCTTTCAGATAGCTAGTATAGTTTTCGGGGGCCGCGAACTGTGCGGCCATTGCCGAGGCGATCGAATTGCTTTGAATCGTCGTGGTGGCGAGCATGGTCTTGGCCGCCAATCCGAACGCGAAGAACGCCGCCACCCATTTCCAGCGGGGTCCGAGACCGTCGCGCATGTAATACATCGGTCCGCCGACGAAGAGTTGGTCCGTGCCCTTCTTGCGATACTTCACGCCCAAATACGATTCGGCGTACATCGTCCCCATGCCCAATACGCCGGAGACCCACATCCAAAACAACGCGCCCGGTCCGCCCGAAACGATTGCCGTGGCAACGCCTGCGATGTTGCCGTTGCCGACGATGCCGCCGACGGCGGTTGTTAACGCCGCGACGGGCGAGACGTCGCCGTCGGCGTCGTCGCGCTGACGGTTAAATAACGAGCCAAACGCGCGGAAGAAATCGCGAATCTGCACGGCCCCCAGCCGCACGAAAAACAACACACCGGCCCCCACCAGCATGTACAACACGTAAGGCACCAATCTATCGCTTGTATACTTGATGTATTCCGTCACAACGACGGCACTCCTTCCGCTTTATTTGCTATCGCACTTTCGAAACACAGCCTTGTCGATGCCATATTGCTTCAGTTTGCGCAGCAACGTGCGCCGGCTGATATCGGCCAACTCGGCGGCTTGGTTCATTCGACCGCGACATTGGCGTAGGCATGCTTCTAAATAGTCGCGCTCGATGCGTTCGACGCTGGGGCGCAGATTTTCTTCGAGTGATTTGCTTAAATCGATTTCGCCGCGCGGTGAGGCGGCCCCATCTATCGACGAAACTTCTGTCGTCGTTTCGCTTTGCGGTCGGCTAGGCTGAACGGTCCTGCGAATTTCCGCTCGCTTACCACGTTGAAACGGCAACAGCTTTTCGAAGTGATCGGCCGTGACCTGTTCGTCGTGCATGTGGGTCAGCACCATGCGCTCGGTGAAGTTTTCGAGTTGGCGCACGTTGCCGGGCCAGTCGTAAGCGAGCAGCCGATCGAGAAACAAATCGCTGACTTCCGGGCGCGGCACGTCGTACTGACGCGAGAAGTCGCGCGAGAAATGGCTGAACAAGAAGATGATGTCTTCCGGCCGCTCGCGCAACGGCGGAATTTCCAACCGGATCACATCGAGCCTAAAAAATAAGTCTTGTCGAAACTTATTCGCTTCGACTTGCGCTTCCAAACGATTGCTCGTCGCCGCGACGATGCGCACGTCCACCGACACCTCCGTATGCGCACCAACGGGGCGTACCATTCCTTCTTGTAGCGTGCGAAGCAATCGATGTTGCGCCGCCGGTGCAATGTGACCGATCTCATCGAGCATGAGCGTGCCGCCGTCGGCGTGCCGAAACAGTCCTTCCTTATCGCGAAGGGCGCCGGTGAACGCACCTTCGACGTGGCCGAATAGTTCCGAGTCGATCAGTTGCTCGGATACTGCGGCGCAGTTCATCGCGACGAAACGACCCTTGCGCTTCGACAGTCGATGAATCGCGCGGGCGAGCAGCTCCTTACCCGTGCCGGTCTCGCCGAGGATGAGCACAGCGGCCGATGTTCCCGCGATGCGTGAGACGACATCGAACATGTCCCACATGCGGCGGCTGCGCGACAGCATGCCTTCGAAAACGGCGGCGCGGTCGCGCTCGTAGCCGATTTTGGCGGCGCGTGGCATCAATTGTTGCGACTCGATCACATTGAGAACGCCGCGGGCGCAGATATCCGGAGAGCCGGTGAGAAAGACGTCTTTCGCCCCGGCTTGCAGCGCCGTGCGTACGAAGTTGGTGTCGGCACCATGCCCCCAAACGATGATGTCGACCAGCGGCCACGTCTCGCGGAGACGACGAATGGCGACGCCGACGTCGTGCTCGGCGAAGGCTCTTTCACTCAGAACGATGGCGCGGGCGTCGCGCGTTAGCTTCGGTGATAGCAGCGCGGTCAGGGAAAGCTCGGTTTCGACCCGCATTTCGAGTTCGGCCAGCGGATCGGCGAGCCGAGGGCAATCGACGAGGATTACAAACGTATGGGTTGCGGATGGTTCCGCCATACGGGACACCGTAGTCACCGTCACGTTTTGAGTCAATTAGTTTACATTTTTTGAGCCGTTTTTGTCTCATTTACGGGTATAGGAACCCTATTCCTTATGTTCTCCGGATGGCACGTCGCTTGCGTTATACCCCTTGGAGATTAATTGTGATCGATTTTTATCGCACTCTAGGATTCGACATCCCCGATCAGCCGCTCAACGCCGGAATTATTGGTGCCAGCGGCACGACGGGCGTCGACATGGCCCGTTTGCTGATCGGTCATCCGTGTTTCGAGCTGGTTTTCGCCACGTCACGCGAGTTTGCCGGTCAGAGTTTACGCGTGGTGGACCCGGCGGCTCCCGACTTCGAATTGATCGCCCCCGAAGCGGTCATGCTGGATGGTGTCGATGTCATCTTTACCTGCCTGCCGCAAGTTCACTCGGCACAATGCGTCGAGATGCGCCACGAAGCCGGGCCGGTCGTCGTCGATCTATCCGGCGATTTGCGACTGCGCGACGAGGGGTTGCATGAAAAAACCTATGGGGCCAAACGCAATCAGGACCTAAATGACCGCTGTGTTTACGGCCAGACGGAAACCATGCGCGAGCAGTTGGCCGGCGCGAAGATTGTTTCCAACCCCGGTTGCTATCCGACTTGCGTCGGGCTCGGCATCTTTCCCTTGGCACAAGCCGGCAAACTCAATGGCACGATCGTGGGTGACGCGGTCTCGGGCGTGCCGGGGGCCGGTCGCAAGGCCAAAGCGACGACGCATTTCTGCTCGGCCTCTGGCGATGTGCGCCCATACAACGTGGGCCGCAAACATCGACACGTCACCGAGATGGAACAAAGCCTCACCGAGTGGAAGGCGGCGGACGCCGGCAACATCAATCTGATTCTCAACCCACACCTCGTGCCGCTCGAACGCGGGATGTTGGCCGTCGCGGCGACGGATGCACCGATGGCGCAAGACGAATTGCAGCCGCTGTTACAACGCGCCGTCGATAATTCATTTCATCGCATCAGCGTCGATGGTGATACCAGCACGAATGATGCCGTGGTGTTGATGGCCAAACCGGCACAAGCCGGTGACGAACTAAGCGCCGAAGCTACTGCGTTAATCGAATCTGCTATCGGTCGCGCTTGTCGGGAATTGGCGCAATCGATCGTGTGTGATGCCGAAGGCTCCACGCGTGTGATGGATATCGAAGTCATCGGCGCGAAAACCATCGACGATGCGGAGCGCATCACGGAAAGCGTTGCGACATCCAGCTTGGTGAAAACGGCGCTGGCCGGTGCAAACCCCAATTGGGGACGCATCAACTCGGCGGCGGGCAATGCGGGCGTCGCACTGTCGCCCGATGACATCACGCTGGAACTCGAAGGACAAACCGTATTTGAAAAAGGCGAAGTGATCGCGGCCGACCAAGGCCGCCTTGATGAAGCGTTTGGACAAGACCGGGTACAAATTCGCCTGACGGTCGGAACGGGACCGGTGACGCGGCACATGCTGGCATCGGAACTGAGCAAACGCTACGTCGAAATTAACTCGGAATACACCACCTAAACCCTGAACGAAAGGTGCTTAATAAAATGGCTACACAGACGATGACAGAAACCAAAACGCTTGTCGATCGCCCGTTACTCAAGATTCGCCCAGCGCGACGCGAGGATATGGGATTGATCGCGGACTTCGTTCGATCATCGGCCGAATGGTATCGCCCCATCGTCGACGAAAAGGACATGGCCGAACACGAGGTGGGAGAAGCCTGGGCTGAGGAGAACTTTCAGAAGCGCGACTTCTACGTCGGCATCACCGAAGACGGCGAGTCGGTCGGCACGATTTCGCTGCAATACTTCGGCGACTGGGCTTATCTCGGTTACATCTATCTCGATGTCAAACACGTCGGCAAGGGCTTCGGCCAAACGCTGATGAACTATGCCGAACAGAAGGCCCGCGCAGCCGGTATGCGCGGCATGTCGCTCATCGCGCACCCGGAAGCCGAGTGGGCCGGAAAGGCGTACCTAAAGTACGGCTTTGAGATTGTTGAGACCGACAAGGAGGCCGTGACGTCTTGGAACGACGGCGTTTTGAAGGGCTACTACGAAGAAGATTTCGAGCTTTATTTGTACGAGTTCGATTCCGACGACGACAACAACTAGGCGATCACTATCCGTCAGACGAAGCAGCTAGGTAACGCAAAAATTTAATCTGGATAGGAGTAAGCACTTATAAATCATGCTGACAAGCCACCGGTAGGCCTGTTGGGCTTTTGTATTCCCGCGATGGAAGTGATGGATTCGATCGGGAGACGGTTCGTATAGGTCGTTCCGCCCGAGTTTGAGCCGTACATGCAAGAAACCGGTCTCGAATACGTCACGTGGGATTTCGAACGGGTTAATGAGAAATCGATTCAATTGGCCGACGACTTGCACGCCAAAGGCGTCGAGCTGGCCATTCCGTTATACGAACAATCCGTCGAGTGGGCCGGAGCACTCAACGGCGAGTTTCGCAACAACCGCAAGCAAGACAGGGTTGGTCGCGCCGCAGCATGCGATTCTTTTGCGTTATTTGGTGACAAAGGAACCCCACATCATCCCCGAGGCGCTGTCGCTCGATGATTACGGTGCGGCCGAGTTTGAAGGACAGATCGAATTCGCTCGGCAACTCGTTAAGGCAGCCATCTTTCCAACAACGGCGCAATGCATACTCGGATTCGCACGCGTGTTGGAACGCGGCCTGCTATCGCGACAAGAAGTACGCGTTGGTTTGGAGCGTCTAGTCGATCTCGATTTGCAACCCGATATTCGACGATCGCTGTTGGCCCAACGCTCGCGACACGACGGCGTAACGGCCAACTCGATTTTGCTAGCGGGCGCGTTGTCGGTGCTCGGTCAACCGCTCGGCGTCGGGCAAGGTCGCAACCCGACCTGCCAAGCCGCGCGCGGTATTAGCCTGTGGTCACAATACGCACCGGCGTATTTGATAGAGTTGGTGGTATCGGCAGCCCGTGATGGCGTTGTGGAGATTCCGTTCGAAGGGCAAACGGTTCGCTCGGATAAGGCGGTCGTTGAAATGGGCCGCGCGCTCGATCTCAACCTCGACCCGGTATCCGTCGTCTTGGTGCCGCACCTCGACCGAATTTACGAACAGATGATGAAGCTTGTCGCGTTGCGCAACGAAGACAGCCACAAGTGGGTGAACCCCGCGCTGTACGGTCGCTGGGTGGCGCGCGGTTTTTCGTCGGTCTTTGCCGACGTCGCGCTAACGACGATCTCCGGTTACGAAGATTTCGTGCGACGCTTTTTCGCCACGCATCATCCGTCGTTTAACGAAGGCCATTCGCTGATGTATCCCAACCCAGTTGGGCTATGCATCACCAACGGCCACGGCGATTACCTCGGCCCGCATGCGGTGTCGCTTCAGCGCGTTTCCGAAGGGCCCGACGGCAAACTGCGGATTTACTCCTTCAATCCGAACAACGAAGGCCAACAGGATTGGGGCCACGACGTGAAGCCATCGATTGCCGACAACGGTGAATTGGAAGGTGAATCGTCATTGCTGTTCAGTCAATTCGTCTCGCGGTTGTACGCATTTCATTACAACCCGTACGAAGTCGGCGATGCGTACGCCGTGCCTGATGCGGTCGTGAATGAGATTCAAAAAGAAGCCAGCGACACGTGGGGCAGCACGTTTCAGTGGATGTAGGCTCTTAAACACATCGATATTGCCTTACACCGAAGACGTTAGATCAACAAGCCCAGGGGTGCCGAGTACGCGACAACCCTAGGCTTTGCTTTTACTATTGAACCGCAGCGTCGCGCTTGGTATTCTCAGCAGTTCATCGGTAGAGATCGCCAGCATCAACATCTATCTCGCCAACAGGCTGCGGCATGAGTGCGACGGACAAGCCATCCAAGATTTATCTCGACGAGCTAATCGCCGGTCGCGATGCCGACTTCTATCGATACGTACGCCGAGTCGATTCGCCGTCGCTGTTGCAATACGTCGTCGAACGCTGGAAGCAAGCACCAGCCGATTGGGCGCGGGCGCAAGCGAAAGCCTATTTTGACGAGCCGCTGGATTGCCCCGGTCACGAATTGGTCGTCAAACGCCTGTTCAAAGACGCGGAAGAGCGCGGCGATGACGAGGTGTTGGCGGCCTGCACGATAGCCTTCGATCGGTTGGTGCGGCGCAAGCGACGGCGCGGATATCGATACGATCCGACTTCGCAACAATTTGCGCAGCAAGAATATCTCGCCAGCCCGCGCGATCAGATCCCCCACCTGCCGAAGGATAAGGGGCGTCGCTGGGCCGGTGTCGATACGGCATCTTACGTTGCCTATTTCAATACGAAGGCCAGCCGCCTGTTCAGCTATCGCACGCGTTATTACCTGCGGCGGCGTGCATGGCGGTATTACCGACGCATGGGGTATCAACAGCCCGACCGATACGTACGGTCTGTCGCGACGTTTCTACAGCGGTACAGGGACAGCGATTTTGCGAAAGGCGAGAACATTCTCGACAATTGGTCGATGCTGCATGCGTGTTACTTCCACCACGACGCGCTGGAGTTCAGTGATACAAAGGCAAAATTGGTTGAAGGCCACTCGCTAGCCGAGTTAACGCCCGCCCCCTATCACGATGCGCTGTGGCGACAGACCGAAGCGTTCGATGTGCTCATCGAATTGTTGGGCACCGCCGAGAGCAGCCTTGTTCGCCTGTGGGCATTGGAATATCTCAATCAACACCATCGCGCATTGGTTTCATCGCTGACGCCGCAACGTCTAATGCCGCTATTGAACCATGCGGACGAGCGCGTGCAGAACTTTGCGGCGGAAGCGTTCTCACAATTAGAGAATCTGGGCAGCCTTGGTATCGACGATTGGCTCGCACTTTTGAAGCTGTCGAGCATTAGCACGCTTACGTTGATTTGCGATGCCATGCGTAAGCACGTCGCATCGGATCGGCTCGATCAGCAGCAATTGATCGAACTGGCCTGCGCCCGCCCCGACCCTGTCGCACGCATGGGCCTTGAGATGTTGCAGGCGCGCCATGCCGAACGCCCGTTCGCACCAACCGATTTGTGTCGTTTGGGTCATGTCGAGTGTTTATCGATCGCCCGACAAGCGGCCGAGTGGGTGCTGTCGTTGCTCGGAACCGCATCTACATACGACGTCGAATGGGTATCGCCCTTTTTCGACAGCTTAAATTTGCCGACGCGCTCGGTCGCGATGGAGTGGCTCACGCCCCAAGCGCCTGGGTGGAACGACCCCGCATTGTGGGCGCGGCTCATCGAAACGCCTTTCGACGACGTGCGGCTCGGCGTCGTGCAGCGGCTCGAACAACGCTTGCGATTGCCCGGCGGTGAAGTCGACCGTCTCGCGCCGGTTTGGACGGCTGTTATTCTTGGCGTACACCGTGGCGGTCGGCGGAAGCCCGATGCGTTGCGTCAAATCATCAAGGCGATGATCGTGGACCCCGCGCAAGTCGAACGATTGTTACCGATCGTGGCCGTTGCCGTTCGATCCATTCGCGCACCCGAGCGCCGCGCGGCCCTTGCGGCCCTTGCACAGTTGATCGAAGCCGCGCCGAACATGCAGGGCGCGCTACAGCAAGCGATTCCGGAACTAACGTTGCCACCGATAGCCGCGGAGATGGCTTGATGCAGGTGCAGACCGCCTATTTTGGAAGCAGTGCCATTCGCCAAGCCGCCGGCGGTCGCGTCTTGCAATTTGCACCCGATCTGTCGCGCGAGCGCGTCAGTTTTAACGCCCCGCTGAAAGACCCCGTCCGCTTTCGCGAAGCGATCAGCGCCTTGCACGATGTGGTAATTAACGATCTGCGATATAAACCGCGCGGTAAGTCGGCGTACGAAGCATGGAAAGTTCAACAACGCGAGCGCGAATCACAGATTCGCAGCGCCGCGTATATGGACGTGAAGAAAACGCTCGATGCGCGCGTGGGTCAGCCGATACCGGCGGACCTCAAGCGCGAGTACGGACGAGCGCGCAAGCGCTATTGGTCGGCACGCCGCAGCTTAAACAACTGGCTGCGCGAAAATGATAAGGAACTGTGGCGGCAATTGATGCCGTACGACCCGGTGATCACGGTCGCCGATGATGTTGTATTCTTCGAATGCTTCTCCGCCGACGAATCGAGCTACGGATGTTTGACGGTCGAGCGCGATGCGTGTTTCGGCGCGTCGGATACCACCGAGTTCGGCACGACCAACGTCGACTATTCGTGGGACTTGTATCATAACTTTCAGTCGCTGCGAACCTATCGCGAAACGCGCTTTGCCATCGATCCCGAAGGCTTTGCCGTGGCAACGCAGGATCATCCCGATTATCGCGAAGAGAAAATCGACCTACCCGATGGTTGGTTGCGCGGCTTTATGCAACTGCAAGCGGCCATGTGTTTGCCGACGCGGAAGGTATCGCTCTCGGTCGGGGCGGTGTATTCGCTGCTGGCATTTTTGAAGCGACGCAAGTCACGCACGAGCCCGCGTGCGATTCGATTCGAACTCACGTCGGGGCAGCCACCGCGATTGGTGTTGGAGCCGTGGGAACAGCCGATCGATAGTTTCGGCACGATATACGACGGTCCGGCGGGCGACCCCTTGCGCATTTGGGGCCGCCGACGGCTGCTGGTGCTATCGCGCGTGTTACCGTTGGCCGATGGCGTCGATGTGTATTTGTTGGGAACGGGTTTGCCGAGCTTTTGGGTCGTGCGCATGGGCCCAATGCGATTGACGCTGGGTCTGTCGGGCTGGAAGACGAACGATTGGACGCGCGGCTCGGCAGTGGACATGTTGATGCCGCCGTCTCATCCGCAAGATTCGGATGTGTCGCGCCTTGCCGACGTGTTGCAAACCCTGCGGAGCGCGCCGTTGAGTGACTTGGCGTCGCGCGCCAGTCTCGCGCCCGATTTGGCTGCCGCCGGACTTAACCAACTTGCGCTGCGCGGTCAGGCGATATACGACCTCGACGCCGATCGTTTTCGATGGCGTCAGGTGCTACCGATGGCATTGAGTGAAAAAGAATTGGGGCCGCCCCATCCAGAACGGCTGGGCGCGCTTCAGATACTCGTGCGTCAGCAAGTGCAAGTTTCTTCGGCACAGCGCGGACCGCGCGGTGGATTGATTCTCGTCGGCAAGACTGAAGGCAAGCCGGTCGAAGCGTTGATCGACGATGACGGTATCATTCGCCAAGGCAAATGCCTTTGCGGCTACTTCTTCAAGTACGGCATTCGCAACGGGCCGTGTCGGCATTTGCAAGCGCTGCGCGATCAGCATGCGCGCACCGGCGACGGAGCCGGTACATCGACATTAAGTTGGTACGAACGAACGCGACAATGGGCCGGGCGCTGATGCGTGCCGCAGCCGCTTGCCGCATAACGACGAGCATAAGGGGGTAACCGATCACCTGAGACCATCTTGCTGCGGCGTACCGCCGTGGTTGAACATGACTATCCATGCTTCCCCAAGGCCGTTGTTCGTATGGCCCGACGCGTATGTAGGTGCGTCGGCCATGACAAGCCGAGGCTTACGACGCACCTACATACGCGTCGGGCCTTGGTTAACGACCTCGGTCCGGAGATCTGAAGTCAGGTGATCGCCCCCCCCACTTTCTGTTTAGGAAACGCGTCGTGGGATTGTTTGACTTTGTCAAAAAGCTGTTCGGCGGATCGGACGCTGGCACCGTCTGCCCGAGTTGCGGCACGCCCTATCGCGATGGCGCGCGCTACTGCGGACAGTGCAATCATCCGCGCGGAGTGCCCACATCGCGCCCCACGATTCCGCCGCCGGTCGTACGACAACCCAAGGTGCAAAACCTCACCGGCCTCGATGCGCAGAAGTTCGAACCGATGACAACGGCCGATGCGAAGGCGACGATCAAAGAAGCGGGCACGCTGCGGTCGGCGTTTCTCGATCCATTGACGGTCATTCCCGATCCGACGTTGCCGCGCATTCAAATCATCGATCGCACGATGGTCGGGCTGGGGCTCATTTCGCCCGAAGAACTCACGCACATTCACGAAGTCGGCCTGCAATACGCCGAGATGAAGGGCGATCTGTCGGTCGCGCGGGCGGCGGGCGAACGGGCGGTGCGACTGTCGCGCGAAGAACGCGCGGCCCGCAAACAACAGAAGATCGAAGAGGCGCAGCGCCGACGGAAAGCGCGGGCCGAAGCCATCGCGCGACGTCGAGCGACGGATATCGTTTTTCTCGGGCGCGGTGTGTCGCGCGGGTTGGCCGATCGGCGCGCGAATGTTGAACGACTGAAGGCAAACGATTTGCCGATTATCTCGTCGCCCGCCGAATTGTCAGTGGCGATGAACATTCCGATCCCGCGTTTGCGTTTTTTGGCATTTCATAGCGACGCGCCGCAACGCGTGCACTACGTCACGTTTACCGTGCCGAAGAAAAGCGGCGGTACGCGGTTGTTGTCGGCACCGCATCAATCGCTGGCGACCGCTCAACAGTGGATATTGGAAAACATCCTGAGCAAGGTTTCGCCGCACGATGCAGCGCACGGGTTTGTGCCGGGGCGTTCGACGTTAACCAATGCCGAGCCACATGTTGGTGCGGATACGGTCGTGAATGTCGATTTGAAGGATTTCTTTCCGACGATCACGTTTGCGCGCGTGCTGGGCGTGTTTCGTGCGCTGGGTTACTCGCCCGCCATCGCAACGATATTGGCATTGTTGTGCACCGAAGCACCGCGGCGCCCCATGACGTACGACGGGCAAACGTATTACGCCGCCACCGGTCCGCGAGCTTTACCGCAGGGCGCTTGCACGAGCCCGGCGCTGTCGAACCTCGTTGCGCGTCGACTCGATCGGCGCATGCTGGGTATCGCGCAAAAACTCGGTTGGACGTACACGCGTTATGCCGACGATCTGTCTTTTTCGCAGCGCGGTGAGTTGACTGCCAGCGTCGGGTACTTACTCGCGCGCATTCGACACATCGCGGACGACGAAGGATTCACCGTTAACGAAAAGAAAACGCGCGTGCAGCGCCGCCATCAGCAACAGTCGGTCACCGGCCTGGTCGTCAACGATCGTATGAACGTGCCGCGCAAAACGATCCGCCGCCTGCGCGCCATCCTGCATCGCGCGCAGCGCGAAGGATTTGCCGCGCAGAATCGCGACAATCATCCACACTTTGAAGCGTGGGTGCGTGGGATGATTGCATACATTTCGATGTCGAACCCCGAAGCAGCGCAACGGTTACGCACATCGTTTAAAAAAGCTGCTCGTTAAATGCAGCCGCCCCAGTGTCGAATCAAAACAAGAATGCCGTAACGAAGGAATGATCTCCAACAGCGCCGGCACGCTCTCGTATTAAAATTTTTCCGAGAAAACGCTTGCAACGAATTCAAGCATACAGTATCTTTTCAGTCATCGATGGAAGTTCTCGGGCGAATTTCCCAATAAAACGAAGTTTTCATGCAAGTGGCACTGTTCTGCGCTGCATGAATTGAGATGGCATGATGAAACGCCAAACCAAACACCAAATCGAATCATTTAATCCGCGTCCGACAGAAACGGATTCGTATTGGCAACCGCGTTGTGCTCGGATCGCGCGCGGAACGGATATACATAACGGCGTATAACGCTTTAAACAGCGCGACGCCGACCGGCAACCTGCCGTAACGCGTCGCAAGACCTTTCATTTGCGACGATTGCGTGCCGGCTGCCTCGACTTGAAACAGATTGAGGAGGCACGATATGTCGAACCGAACGATCAACTCGACTTTGCACTTGCGCTACGAAGGGCGCAGCCTGGATATCCCGCTCGAAGACCTCGATGTTGGTACGCTCTCGAGCGACCGCGACGTCAAGCAAGCGTTGGCTGGATATCTCGACATGCCCGTCGGCAAGCTGCGTTACTACGTTGTTGACCGTCACCAGACGGGCAATATGACGGTACGACCGCAGGCCGTTTTCGGTTAAGCGCAGGCGGCGCGTCGGGTTTAAGCGTCCGTATCCTAATGTGGAAGCATACAAACTAGCTTTTGGAAGGCAGCGGATATCAAATCCGTTTACGGGTTCAACTCCCGTGTTACGCTTCTCGAACTTATACGGACGTCTAAACTCGATGCGCTCGCCCATTTCATGACAACTCGATAGCGGAAGAAAACCTACGCCCCGTACCCAATGGCAGAAGCTTACAAACATTGGCCTACGATGCCGGAGGTTGCGGGTTCGAATCCCGTCGTCCCGATCTGATTGCGTATTGCCCGGGACGTAGCTCAACCGGACAGAGCACCTAGTTTAATCGCTTTGGCGACTTGTACGGGGTGTTGGTCTTCTTCCGTTGTCGTTGTCTCGTTGGAACTAAATTGTGAAATAGGCCGGTACCACGTACCCAATAGCGAAAGCTTACAAACCAATTGATGGCAGAGGTTGCGGGTTCAATTCCCGTCGCCCACCGAATCGGTGGATGTAGCTCAATTGGCAGAGCACTGCCGAGTTTTCATGCTTTGGCGACTCGTATGCGGGGCTGGCTTTAATTGCAATCGAACACAAAACAAAAGGAAAAGGAATAACATTCGCCGCGTACCCAATGGCGAGAGCTTACAAACGAATTGAAACCATGTGTTGCAGGTTCGAGTCCTGCCTTCGGCTTTTCATCTCGATTTACGCCGAAGTAGCTCAATGGAAGAGCAATGGTCGTTACCAATGCTTTGGCGACTTGTACGCGGTTTTTTGAGAAATCATTTCCGTACCCTACAACGAGAGCTTACAAACTGTTATTGCCCCGTGTGTTGTGGGTTCGAGTCCCACCTTCGCTGTTCTCGATAACGCTAGCGGAGTAGCTCAAATGGCAGAGCAACGGATCACGTTTTTGCCGCTCTGGTGACTTGTACGGAAACTCTAAAAGGAGAGGGCTGATATGAGCGTTAGCGCGCCGGAACAAGATCAACGGCTCAACATTCTCAACACCTTGCTTACTACGCCACACCGTCGGCTGGATTTAATCTGGCCTGTACACCGACAGATGGCGGAGCAAGACCCGCTGTTTTACGTACGCTTAGCGGCGTGGTACTTCGATAACGGTGACGTGCGCGACCACAAGGAAATGTTCGTCGTCACGTTGCTGTTGAGCGATTTCGATGGACATCGTGAGTCGGGTCTGGCATTGCTGCGCGATTTGCCGCCTTACCAGTTGGGCCGGGTAATCGACTTTATCCACGGACGCAAGACGTCGCGTCAACAGCGCGTGAGCAATAAAACCAAGCGCCAGCGCGCGGCCCGCGCGAAGGTCAGCGGCCGACAATCTGCAGCCAAGACTGCGCCGAAGTATGAGACGGTGGTCGACGAGTACGGTTTGTTTCGAAACGTGCCGCGCTCGGCCAAGACCGAAGTCGAACGCTATCTGCGCGAACGCGAGGCCGATGCGGACTGGTTCGACTCAACCGTATTGATCGCACGAAAGTCGCTCAAGCGGCTGTATGCGCTGTTGCACATCAAGCCGGGCGAGCGGGCCCAGCGGATTCTGTTCGATAAGAATCCGCCGCCCGATAGCCGTCTGTATGCGCTACGTTTGCTGTCGCAGGCGCGTAGCCCGGCGGATCAGGCGCGGGCCATCGTCGAGAACGATATACCCTATCGCGTTGCGGCGACCGTCATTCGCAAGATGATGCCGACGGTGCTGTTGGCGCTCGTCGAACAGATGAGCCCGCAGGAAGTGATCAACAACCTCGCGTCGTTGAAGCGGCGCGGCGCGTTCGACAATGTCGACATCAAAGCGGCCGTACAGGCAAAGCTGGAAGCGGCGAAGACGTCGGATCGCGTGAGCGCGTTCAAGGCCGATGAAGCGATCAAGGCGGCCGGCGTGTCCGACGACTTGAAGCAACAGTTGGAAGACGTTGCCAACGCGCAGGTCAAAGCCAAGGGAAGCATTTCGCGACCTACGGCGCTGTTGGTCGATAAGAGCGGCTCGATGAGCACCGCGATCGAACTCGGTAAGCGGATCGGTGCGATGATCTCGACCGCCTGCGAAGCGGATTTGTTCGTGTATGCGTTCGACACGATGGCGTACCCGATCGCCAAGGCGGGTTCCGACTTGGCCGACTGGGAGAAGGCATTCAAAGGCATTAAAGCCGGTGGTGCCACAGCCTGTGGTGTGCCGCTCGAACAAATGATTCGGGCAAATCAGTACGTCGAACAGATCGTATTGATTACCGACGAAGGCGAAAACACACCGCCGTCGTTCCTTGTTTCGCTCCGGCGTTATCAGGAAGCACTGAAGGCAGACCCGACAGTATGTATCGTGCGAACGCCCGATGCATACGATCGGGTGGAGCGGCAATGTCAGCGCGACGGTGTGCAAGTGGATGTGTTCCAGTTCGCGGGTGATTATTACGCGCTGCCGAACTTGGTGCCGCTGTTGAGTCGGCCGTCGAAACTGGAGTTTCTCATGGACATCATGGCGTATCCGCTTCCCGAACGGCGCGACGCCTAATTCTCGTTGATATTGACTCGCGTTCGGCGCTTTTCCGAATTCGGATTAGCGCCGAACGCTTTCTTTCTTTTTGAACTACGTCTGCGATTAAGACAAAATGTCCGTCTATGGGATCTAAGCGATTCAACGATGCATTTGATCGATTGGCGCGAGCCGAGGAAGCATTCCTTCAGGGCGAGTTTTTGGCTCCCGTCTCCGACGCCGCGACGGTACGCGTGCGCATCGCGAATGTTGTTTGCAGCCTGCGCATTGAGCCCGCGGAATTTCGCGGCTGGGGTATCTTTCAAGCGACGTCTCACGAGGAAGCGACGTTGGTACGAACAGCGGGAATGGCCGAGCGGCGCGAATACTTAAAGTTGTTTCCGTTGGTGCGCCTCGTGCTAACACGACGCGATCGACATGGGAACTGGCGCGGTTTGGCCGCACACACAGGCGATCGACGATTGCAGATTAACGGGTTGGTACCGATTCGCCTCGTTGATGAAGCGGAGCAGTTTGAGACCATCGCCGCGCGTTTTGACGGGCAGAACTTCTGGTTTGAGGAGGTCGATCGCGGTAGCGACCCGGTGACGGCGCGATACTTACGAGAATCACTGCTGCAACGGTTGCCATTGGATCAGTTGAACCGGCCGGGCCTGCGTCCCGAGCAGCGCGCCGCGTATGCGATTCACTTTCTGCCGCCGCCAAGGCGAACACGCGCGAGGCCGATGGATGACCGGTCGCCTGAACCGGTCGTCGAGTCCAATGATGCGGAGTTTCGCCTGCGCGAAGCGTTGGAACACGCCGGCGCGACCTTGAACGACTTTATGGAGCGCGGAGACGGATATCGCGTGACTTACACCGTCGGTGGCCGGCGAATGGTATCGTCGGTGGATAAGAAAAATCTGACGGTGCAAAGCGCCGGTATCTGTCTGAGCGGGCAGGACTGTAATTTCGACTTGCAAAGTCTGGTCGGCGTGGTGCGCGAGGGCAAGGCTGACGGGTCGTTATACGAAATGGACTATTGATCGTGGAAAAGTTGCAAAACGATCGGAAAAAGCAAACCAGAAAATCGCTAACGCGGAATGAAGAGTGCTGGGTCTTGTTGGGCCAACGGCGCGGCCGTGTGTGGCGTGCTCGTTGTGCGACGTATAGCGAAGGCGATGCCGCGACCGTTGAGTTCGACGCCAACGCCGTCCTACAACGCGAAGAAAAGCGTGGCGACGTCGTCGGCTTTCTACACACGCACCCGACGACCGTGGCGCGGCCCAGCCAGCGCGATTTGCAAACCACGCGCGGCTGGGTGGGCGCCTTTGGGAAGCCACTGCTGTGTTTGATCGATGGCACCGATGGATTGCGCGGCTATCGCTTCGACCACGATGAGTGTATGGGCATCGAGTTAATGTTGATCGAGCGGTTTCCGCGCGGTCAAATCGTAGGAGTTAATCATGGCTGATCGATTGCATCACGAGCGTTTGTATCGCGGAGCCGATGCATTAGCGCGCTTGCGTGATCTGCGCATCGTCGTATGCGGGGCCGGCGCGTTGGGATCCAACATCGTCGAAGGTCTCGCGCGACAGGGCTGCGCGGCGTTACACGTCATCGACGACGACCGCGTAGAGGAGCATAACATCGGAACGCAAGTGTACGGCGAGGCCGACATCGGCGCGCTCAAAGTCGACGCGCTGCGCAATCGAATCTTCCGGGCAGTCGGCGTTGAACTTGGTGTTGATTCGAAACGACTGACGGCCGACAACGCCGCGAAGCTACTGCGTAACGCCGATTGCGCGATTGATGCATTTGATAACTCTGCTTCGCGCGCCGTCGTCCAACAGGCGTGTCGCGCAGCGGAGTTTGCTTGCGTACATACTGGGATGTTCGAAGACTATGGCGAAGTCGTTTGGGACGAGCGCTACCAAGTGCCCAGCGATGTTGGTGAAGACGTCTGCGATTATCCGCTCGCCCGCAACCTAGCGATGTTAACGGCGACCGTGACATGCGAGAGCGTCATGCGATTCGCACTAAGCGCTGAAAAGGCGTCGTGGTCGATTACGTTGCGCGACTTACAGATCAAGCAGTTTGAATGAGCGGTGGTGGCCAGCGAACGTACCGTTATAGCACGCGTATGTCGTTACCGAACAACCGCTTATTTTTTTCGCGACATCTTCCGATTCCCAAAAGCGGACTACGCACGGCCTTTTTCCATAGGCCCCGCTGCCCGTGGCAATCACGCGACCATCGGGGCTAAACGCGACGGCGTGCACGGCATGTTCATGTGACGCGAGCGCGTGTTTCATTTCGAACGTTTCGGCATCCCACAACCCAACGATGCCCGATCGGCCGGCTGTCGCGATCAGTTCGCTGTCGGGTGAGAAACAAACATCAGGAGCATCACGGCGGCTTCCGACGCCTGCGCGCGTTCGGCGTCGCGCGCCCGACGCACTACTTGGAGGTCAATTCTTCCCATTCTTTAGCAATCGCGCATTGAATGGCGATCGGTTGGTGTTTAACAATTTAGGCACCAGCAATCAAACGGCGATTCACGCTGCCGATTTTGGCGAGATCGTAATCATGCTGGGCGATATGAATTGCGATGGCGTCGTGAACATAAGCGACCTGCCGTTGTTCGCGTTGGCTTTGGTCGATGCAAGCGCCTATGCCACGGCGCAGCCTGCGCGCACCATCAACAACGGTGACATGAATCAAGACGGATTTATAGACGGCGGCGATCTAGCTGGGTTTATTAGTAGCCTGGTTGGGCCATAATGCCGTCGCAAAATTCGAGAAAGTGTCCAAGTAATATCAAAGCCGAGAGGATATCTCTCGGCTTTTCTTCTTGAGTCCATCCAGCGTATTTGATTCTTGATCAAAACATAGCGTTTCGTATATGAAGATAGCGGTAGATAAGCCGACCACATTCAGCTATCAAAATCTGAAAGCCCGGTAGGGCTGATTGGTTGACAGCCCCGGATGAAGCGCAGACCGCGTTAGCGGTCGGAGCGTAATCCGGGGTATCGAACGCAAAGACTTTAAGCCCCGGTCAGGGGCGTAGGTACCTACACCGCTACCGCGGTTTAACACGCGATACAATTAGACCATGGATTGCGCGGCTAACGCCGCTCCATCCATGGCTCTCGACCTGTGCCCCTTCGGGGCTTAGAAAAATAATTGCGGCACGAAGATGGTGTGAAGCCTGCACTAAACATCCGCCGCAACATCAGCCGCCGCAGCGTTTGCTTCGTCTGCGGAGATACCGTCCGACACGGATATCGTGGGGTCATTCTCGGCGTTCTCGATCAATCGAACCAACACGGCCAGCGGGTCGGGCAGATTGTTGTCGCTCGTTGCTGCAAGTAGCGCACCGGACGCATCACCGACCGCCTCCAAGTTCGGGTCATCGAGAAGCGTTGCCACTTTCTCTACCACGCGTGCCACGGACAGCAGCGAGAAATCAAACGAATCATCTTCGGTGCGATATGCCGCCGCTTGTTCGACCGTGATGCGCCATACGGCTTCGGCGGTTTCCTGATTGCCGATCGATGCCAACGTGCGCGCCGTGGCAGGTATCGCCGGGCCGACTTGGGCGACGTCGAACGCGTTGACTTCTGCCGTCTCTACAAACGCGACTGCCATCGCCCCGTCTTCGCGGACGGGCGTCTCCGCAAACGACGCATTCACGGTTTCCGTCACATCGATCAAATCCAACAGGCTCGCGTTCAACTGGCGAACGGCCGCGGCGAAACGATTGGTCATATCGTCGGCCTCGGCCAGCGGAATGCCCGGCAGCACAGTGAGCTGCTCCAACGCCATTCGACGATCACGCCACGCAATCAAATCTGCCTCCGAAAGGCTATCGCTCAGACTGTCGTTGGTGTTGTCCCGTTCGGGATCGACGGCCGCGTCAAGTTGGCCGATGACCGAATCGGCGCGCTCGCTGCGCGTGGCGTCGGGCTCGAGCTCTTCCAAGTCATAGAGCCATGTATCGCTGTCGCTCAATATCGAACGCAAGTCAAAATCCAATAAATCAAACTCGCCGTCGGTGATCTCATCGAGCACCGGGTCGTCGGTGTTAACGCGCTCGGCATCGATGATGTCGATCATCGACGCATTGCGTCCCAAACTGCCGGGGCGAGCACGAAGGTTGCTACCCGCATCGGCACAATCATCCTCTTCAGCGTCGGCACCGCCTTCTTCTGTTGCCCGAGCACCCGCCGCACCTGTACCACTTTCCGTGCCTTCCATTTCATCATCGTCGTCACAATCATCGGGCGCGCCGCATGCTGCTGGGTCGTTGAATAACTCGACCGGTCCACACGATGAGTCCACCAAGGGTGCCGGTTTGAGTTTTCCATCACCATCCGCATCGCGATCGCGCGGGTTAAACAGCAAGTCGCCATCCATGTCGATATCCCAGCGATTGCGGAGAAAGTCACCGTCGATATCGACGTCGACTTCGTTTGCTACACCGTCGTCGTCGATGTCATCGTCAACGCTGTTCGGAACGCCATCGCCATCGGTATCGAGGTCATACCCGTTTGGAATCCCATCGCCATCGATGTCTTCGTCGCTAATGTTCGGAATACCGTCGCCATCGTTGTCGCGTAGTGACGAACCCAGGATTTCCTCGATCAAAGCATCGATACAAATTTCTGAACCATCGACACGCACCAGATATCTCGAACAGTCATCGAGTTGGTTTGTCGTTGCAACTTGTGGTGCGGCAGCAAATGGTGCCTCAACGTCTGCGATACTCGCCGCATTCGTTGGCGAAACCAGCAATGGATGGGCGGTCTCACAACCGCACAGCGATATCAGCATGATGCTTATGAATGACACAAAGATTGAACGCATCGGGCACCTATAATTGCAAGAAGTCGTTGATGCGACGAACTCGAATACGACGTTTCGACGTTAGAACGAAACAAACTCGCGGCCCGCCGCTACCGGCGGGCCGCAACGCCACGTGGAGATAAACTAATTTGAGACGATCAGCACTCGGTAGAACACCGAGAAGCGCAGATCGTTCCCCTCGGTACTCATGTACATAAACATGCTGTCGATCGGTGACGGCTCCAGCCCGTTAAGCACGGCCGAATCGCTATGCGGCAAGCCGCTGCCACCGTCGTCGCTGCAACCGCCGTCTTTCTCGGTCACGCGCGATCGCACCCGCACGATATCGCCATCTCTAAGCACCACGTTGCGACCGAAGTCCGAGGTAATAAACGCGCTTTCGGCATCACCCATGACGAGGACGTCTTGACCGCAATCGTCATCGAACTCGTAACAAGCGCCCGAGCTACCGTCCGAATCGCAATCTTCCACCACGTCGTCATAACCGCCATCGTTGAAGAGGACACGATTCACGCCGTCCTGCGTTTCAACAGAGAACTCCACATCCCATTCACCGCTGCCGGCCTCACCGTCGAGTTCGACAAAGAATCGATAGAATTCGACGCGCAGCATCTGATCCGTGCGTACCGCGCTGCGACGGCGCGGTCCGATGATGCCGCCGGCGTCGTTCTGGTCGAGCTCGGTCTTGTCCGTCACGCCGTCGCCGTCGGTATCCGGCTCGGTCGGGTCGGTAGCGTCGACGTCATCTCCGGGTACGCCGATGGCAGTACCATCGTCGCCGAGAAACTCTTGTCTATCATTGAGGCCGTCGCCGTCGGTATCGACGATGAAGGGGCTCGGCGCGACCATTCGCGGCGCCTCACCAAAGACGACCACCGCCCAGCCATTCACCTCTTGACCGTCGTTAAGCAAATCATCATCGGTATCTGCATCGTTCGGATCGGTGCCAATCGGATTGTCGTTGGGCGTATAGCTGCAATTGAATCCGTCATCGCACCGCGTAAGCGCCGCATCGATACGATCCGCATCGAAATACCCGCGCGGGTCGGCGAGTTCGAATTCGACTGCGTCGTTGAGACCGTCCATGTCGGTATCGCGGGCCATAGGATTGGTGAAGATCGCCCATTCGATCACGTCGGGCAGACCGTCGTTGTCAGAGTCCGGGTCGTTCGGGTCCGAGCCGACCAACGTGCCGTTGACCATCCAGCCATCTAACTCTTGTTGATTGGTTAGGCCATCGAAATCGAAGTCGAGCACCGTATCGGCGTCGCGCACGTTCGGTCGACTGCCGAGGAATTCTTCGCGACCGTCCACCAAACCGTCGGCGTCGGTATCGCGTTGAATCGGGTCGGATGCAAAGAGCGCACGGTGAGGCGTGCGAACCTGTTCGGTACCCATTGGCGCCGTCTGCAATTCACCATCGGGCCCTCCGGCAACGATCACATCACCTTGTTGCACCGCTTGGCCGACGGCGATTACCTGAACATCATCAGAGCCCGGAGCGACTTCCGTCGTCGCGAAGCCGTCCTCGGTTGCGATGATCTTGTCGCCACTGGTCGCAGCAAACTCGTCACCCTCAGGCGTGGTTTCGATAATTCCATTCGGTCCGGGACCGATGACCACGGCACCCGCGCTCGCAGGGTCGCCAACCGCAATCAGTTGTTCGTCGTCTGAATCGGGATTGGCCGTGGTATCGGCGACACCGTTGCCGCCGGCGCGCGGTTCAAAAATGACTGCGTCGGTGTAGGGCACGACGATGACTTCGACATCGTTGAGCGGGTCGTTGTCGCCATCCAACAATACGACGCTATAGCCGTTAACTTCATCCTTATCGCTAAGGCCGTCACCGTCCGAGTCGGCCAAACGCGGGTCCGAACCCAGTCGCCGTTCCAAATCGTCCGGAATCTGATCGTCATCGGTGTCGGCCACCGCCGGGTTGGAATAAACGCGTTGCTGGTTGCCGGGTGTTGCCAACAGCCAACCGGTGCGGACTTCATCGAAATCGCTGATGCCATCGCCGTCGGTATCCACCAAGCTGTCGGAAGAACCGGCCAGATATTCTTCGCGTGCAAACAGACCGTCGTCATCCGCATCGCTTACATACCAAAGCTGATACACGTCTCCCGGTCGGAGTACCAAATCGCCAAAATCATCTTCATCGGGGATATCGGCGTTCGACAAGACCACCCAAAATCGAGCAGCCGGGTCGGCCGTATTGAAATCGGTCTGCACGTCGCGCACGCGTGTGAGGATTTGTTCGCCGTTTCTGCCGTCTGCAGTTCCAAATGAATCTCGAATCGTCGGATCATTGGGATCGAAGTTTGCGGGCAACGTGTCTTCGTCATTGATTTCGGTAAAGCCGAGAATTTCGGTCAACGCTTCGCGCATCGTGATGCCTTCGGCCACAGCGTTGCCGTCGAAGCCGCTAGCCGTCGCAACGCGATAGCTCTCAACGCGACCGTCACCGAAGTCGATGGTGATACCGGCCGTCACGTCGTTGACTTCTTCCGAGGTGTAAGCAAAGTTGCGACCGAACTCATCTTCGATATCGAAGTTGGCAATATCGAAGATGATCGATCGCGGTTCGCGCAACAGGTCCAAGGCTAGGTTCGGGAATATCTCGGCGTTCTCAAAGATAAACGGGCCGCGCTGCGAACCGGCAGGGCCGAGGTTGTAGGTGTCGTTATCCGACGAAGCCTCCAGTGATGCCATCGGCACGAATCGGTCGCGTGCGTTCGGATCTTTCACGCGCGCGGAAATCTCCAGATTGCGAATCGTAAACGCCAGATTGCCTGCGTTGATAATCGAAACCGCTGCCGTCACGCGTGCAGCGTCGACGCTGCGTGTCACCGATTGCCGTTCGCTGATGGCCAACGCTTCGGACAGCGCTTCGCTGTATTCTTCCTGGGTCGTCGAGCTGGATTCCTCGGAGATCGAACTGGTATATCCGCGACCGTTCTGCTGACCCGAACCGAACGAGGCCTCCGCGCCGATCTTCCCTCCCGGCTTGCCGGTGTTTACGCCGACTTCACCACCAACTTTTAACTCCTGACTGAAGCTGGTCGTTGCCTCCGTCGAACGCGTATCACTTTCGGAGAACGTTGTCGAATCCGACTGCGTAAACGACGCGGCACTGCTGCGCTCGGTGCTGCGTTCCACACCCATTTCGTCGGTGTATGTAAAACGCTCATCGACTTCGATGTTGGTCGCGCCGATGACGATTTGCGGAATTGGCAAATCGGCGAGGCGCGGATTGCGATTGCGGAACAAAATCTCTTCGCGGTCGTCGAGTTGATCGCCGTCGGTATCGGCCAACGTGAGCGACGTCTTATAGGTTACTTCCACCGAGTCGGCGAAGCCGTCGTCGTCGCTATCCTGATCGGCGGGGTCGCTCAAGAACCGGCGCGTTTCGAGAAAGTCATTGACCAAGTCGGCGTCGGTATCGTCGGTGCGCGGGTCGAGCGAGCGAAAGTTCTCTTCGCTATCCGTTAACCCGTCGCCATCGGTATCGGCAATGAACGGGTTGCTCGTCACATACGCTTGAGCGCGCACGCCGTTGGCAAACTCGATGTTCACCGACCAGCCCAACATTTCAAACCAGTCGGCTAGTCCATCGCCGTCCGTATCGATCTGCGATTGGATATCCGTGGGCGGTATGCCGGTAAACTCGGTTTGTGTGGGATTCAGCAAAATGTCCGGCGCGGCGAGGGAATTGCCCGCCAAATCCTGAATGCCCGAGACGGTTAATCGATAGTTTGCATCGGCCATGCCTAATGTGGTGATCTTTACCGTCGTGCGGTCGGCGCTTTGTTCGGGCGGGTTTGCCGGATCGAGCAGCAACACGCCGCCCGTCGGAATCACGATGTTGTATTTGTCGGCTTCGGCGGCAGTCGTTGAAACGGGTTCGCTGAATGTGACGCGCAACGACGTGTTGTTCAGCGCGACGGCGCTGACCACGCGCGGCCCACCCGGGAAGCGCGTTTCGAGCTGACGAATGATCTCGTTATCGGCGTTCGCGATGCTGACGTATTCGAAGACGCGTTCCATCGTGAACGACGCACCGTTCGGCACGCGAATGACGACATCGACCGTCCCCGCAATCTGCGCCGGGGCCGTAACCGTCAATTGTGTTTCGCTTACGATCTCGACTTCGCTGCCGAGGAACGAACCGAACAACACTTGCGTGCCGGGTACGAAGCCCGATCCGTTGATCGTGATCTTGGTGCCGCCCAGTACTGACGACTTACTCGGCTCGATCGCGCCGACGACGGGGCTTCCGGCGGGCACGCCGTCTTCGACGTATTGAAACGCGTTGGTGAACATGGTGGTCTGCTCGTCACCCGACACGACGATGACGGGAACCGGCCCGGCGAGACCGGCAGGCGTCTCGACCTCGAGCAGATTGCTGTTCACGCGATTGATCTTGACGGCCGTCTGTTCGCCGAACAGCACCCCGGTGCCCGGCTCGAAATTCCGGCCGCGGATCGTGACCTTGGTGCCGCCGGTTGTGGGCCCCTGTAGCGGGCTCACCGATTCGATGATCGGCGGGTTGAACTCGGTCCCGAGAAAGGTGTCGAGCCGATCGAGCAGCTCAGGCGAGCATGCGGTCGTCGCGAGCAACGCGGCACACGCAACAATGTAAGCTACTGCTTTTAATGAACTTACACTCATTTTTCCGAATATTGATTTCATCATCTTCTCCAATCGTCTTTCGCTACTGTGAGCCCCGTGAACCTCTGGGAAACCGACCACTTGGACCGGAAGATGGGGCCAACAGGAGTTGCGAAAAGGGTGGGTCGATTGGGCGGATTTTTTGTCGAATGGGCCGGTCAGCATTTCCGGACTCAACATGCGGTGCACGCAAATCCGTCATCTCGGCGAGCGGTGGGCATTGAAAATCGCTAGTGCTGTCAGTGCCTAGCACGACGTGGATCATCAATCGGAAATGTCGTGACAGGTAACTGCCCGTCACGGGTGTCTTAAAGCCGCAGTCGAACTCCGTCCGTCATCGCTTACGCTTTACCGCTTATGATCCCGGCTGGCTTCACCCCCACGGGTAGTGTTAGCATCTGTCGGCTAAAATGACGCATTTCGGCTTCCCTCTGCGGGTAGCGAAAAATACAAACGTCGGCGTCGGCCCATCGCTTCGGCCCGATATCGCCGCGACGAACACGAAAGAAAGTCTGCACAAGGAACACCATGAGCGAAGCAGTGATGAGAATACAGGCGCGGCCGCTGGGCCAAGTGAATGATGCCGATGGCGTGCCCGTCGCCGTTTATGAATCTAGCCGCGCCGCCAGCGCCGCCGTCGCGCAAGAGATCGGACAATTGATTCGCAGCAAGGCATCTCGTAACGAGATGACCGTTCTGGGGTTGGCGACCGGCTCAACGCCGCAAGGTTTGTACGACGAGTTAGTTCGCTTGCATCGCGAAGAGGGTCTGTCGTTCAAGAACGTCATCACGTTTAACCTCGACGAATACTGGCCGATGAACCCGATCGCGTTGCAAAGCTATCATCGCTTCATGGCCGAATCGCTCTTCGATCACATCGATATCGATAAGGCCAACATCAACATTCCCGACGGCACCATCGAGCAAGACCAGATCGCCGCGTATTGCGATGCGTACGAACAGCGCATTCGCGATGCGGGTGGGCTCGACTTTCAAATCCTCGGCGTCGGACGCACCGGCCATATCGGTTTTAACGAGCCGGGTTCGTCGCGCTCCAGCCGCACGCGTTTGATCACGCTCGATCGTGTCACGCGGCTAGACGCCGCCAGCGATTTCTTCGGCGAGCGCAACGTGCCGCGTCGCGCCATCACGATGGGCGTCGGTACGATTCTCGAAGCGCGACGCGTCGTGCTGATGGCCTTTGGTGAAGGTAAAGCGCCGATCATTCATCGCTCCGTCGAAGAAGCGATTACGCCGACGGTCGCGGCGAGCTTTTTGCAGGAACACCCGAATTGCGAATTCGTCGTGGACCGCCCCGCCGCCGGACATCTGACGCCGGTCAAGACGCCTTGGCTATTGGGACCGATCGAACGCTTCGGCGAAAAGTGGGACGCCAAGACCGTGCGCCGTGCGGTTATTTGGTTAGCAACGAAACTCGAAAAGCCGATTTTGAAGCTTGTCGAAGAAGATTACAACGAGCATGGTCTGCAGGAACTCATCTCCGTGCGCGGCAGTGCGTATGACATCAACATCGATGTCTTCAAAACGTTGCAACAAACGATTACCGGCTGGCCCGGTGGTAAGGCGCAAGACAACGGCGGTCCGGCGCGTAATCAACCGTTCCCCAAGCGCGTGATCTGCTTTAGCCCGCACCCCGATGACGACGTCATCTCGATGGGCGGCACGTTGATCCGCCTTTGCGAACAAGGTCACGAGGTGCACGTCGCTTATCAAACCAGTGGCAACATCGCCGTGTGGGATGCCGAAGCCGTGCGTCATGCAGAATTCGTCACCGAGTTTTGCGATGCGTTCGATCTTATCAGCGAGCAGGAAGTCAATCGCATTCGCGAGGCCATCGAGCGCTTCCTCGGTCATAAACAACCCGGCGATATCGACAGCCCCGAACTGCAACGCATTAAGGGGCTTATCCGTCGTACCGAAGCGCGGGCGGGTGCAGAGTATGCCGGCGTGCGTTCCGAACACATTCACTTTTTGGATATGCCGTTCTACGAAACGGGCCGCGTGCGCAAAGACCGTTTGGGCGATGCCGATATCAAGATCATCAAAGACCTGATCACGACGGTGAAGCCGCATCAGATTTATGCGGCGGGTGATTTATCCGATCCGCACGGTACCCACCGCGTATGTTTGAACGCGATCAATCGCGCCGTTTCTGAATTGAGCGATGAGCCGTGGATGCGGGATTGCGTGCTTTGGCATTATCGCGGTGCATGGCAGGAATGGGATCCGCACGAGATCGACATGGCCGTGCCGCTAAGCCCCGACGAAGTCGAGCGCAAGCGCATCGCCATCTTTAAACACCAGTCGCAAAAGGATCGCGCGCTATTTCCGGGGCCATACGATTCGCGCGAGTTTTGGCAACGCGCCGAAGATCGCAATCGCAATACGGCCGAACTCTATGACCGCTTGGGCCTTCAGGAGTATCAGGCGATCGAAGCGTTTGTGCGATTTGATGTGGGGGCGGGCGACGCCGAGATTTAGTCGACAATGACGCGCGCATCGAGGAGAGATTGGGAATTACACCTTGATGCACGATCTCAACTCGCCGTAACTCACTGCGAATTGCTTCGCGGAATACATCGGTTAGCAACGTCATCGAACTTATATAGGCACAGGCAATCCGATTGCGGCTCGCGCGAAATCATTCGTCGATCGCGCCGTGGCATTACAGTCGCCATTCGGCATCAACTCGGCACGACACGCATTGCGTTCTATTGATTATGGGGTAGCCCATTCATTTTCATAGATCGCCGACAAGCGTATCGAGAAACACCTGTATGTCCGCGCCGTCGATCTGTTGATCGCCGTTCATATCCGCGTTGATTCGCATGCAGCCTTGATAGGTGATTACGTAGTCTGCACTATCCACGAGCGCAATCGCAAACGGCACCACATCGCTCGCGTCTACATCGCCGTCGCAGTTCATATCACCCGGCGTTACGACTGGCGTTTTAACCTGAGCCGACCAGAAGCCCGCGCTAACGCTAAATGATCCGCCAGAAACGCCAACATCGGCGAGCGGCTGCGCTATCGTTCCCGTCACCGCGAATTGCCCGCTGCTGCTTTTACCACCGCCCGACGAGATGCGCGCGTTGGCGATTCCAAGCGTTGAACCGCCTACGGCCACATTCACGAGAAGGCAGCAAGCCAACACAGAAACAAACGAAACAGATCGACTATTCATTGCAACACCCTTGCCCATCATGCATACCTTACTCACCTACGAATTCGTACGCCCCGATATCGACCGTGGGCTCACCATCAAAGTCACCATCCACAAAACGTGGAGCGCCCAAGAGATCGGCAAACGGCAATAACTGAAATCCTTCCGTCAGCGGATCGATATCCGCCAGCGAATTACCGCGGTCGATACAGGGTGAACCCGCGCGTAAGCGAAAGTCGCTGTTGGACACGAAACCCGGCTCAGCATTTACGATGTTAGCAATGCCATTGACGAAAAAGCCTGCGCTCGAATCTGTCGTGCAATAGCGCACGATCGGCAATGCAGTGCCAGTGAAGGAACCGCCCCGTCGCCCGATCTCTTTATTGCTATCCCGAAAGAAAATGCTGTTTTGAATCGTAAGGCCTCTTTGATCTTCTTCGGTTAGAGAAATCGTACCCTCGTTATCCTGATCGCCCGATTCATTACGAACAAACGTGCAGTTGGTCACGAAGGTGGGCGTCGCGCCGTTGCGAATCATGACCGCCCCACCTTGTCTTCCAGAGACATTGCGCTCGAAAACACACTGATACAGGCCCAACGCTGCCGTATTGTCGATCGCGCCCCCATGACCAAAGTCTTCGAATGTCGTGATATCGTAGAACGGATTGAGAATAATGATCAGTCGTTGCGCCGCCCCGTTGCGCCTAAAGATGCTGCCCGAAATCGTCATTTCCCCTTCGTTCACAATAGCACCGCCCGAGGGATAAATCGGGGGATCGGCAATAAGTGAAAACGCTTGGTTATCGGTGAAGCGGGAATTTTCAATCGTGGCCTTGCCTTCGGCACCGACGTAGATGGCACCACCGCGCACCGCCGTGTTGATTTGAAACGTGCAATCGCGCACGATAATATCGGAAGAGTTAGCGCTGATTGCGCCGCCGGTGACATCATTTTCACCCCCGTCACTTTGCCGCACTTGATTGGTATCGAAAATACAATCTTCGATGATGAGCGTGGCACGATCCGAATCGATCTTTTTCGCTCGGATAGCCCCACCGCGAAAATCAGAACGGTTGCGCCGGAAGAAGCAGTTGCGAATCGTGAGTTCCCCGCCTTCGATCAGCAGTCCCCCACCAGACTCAATAAAAGTTGGTGATAGATTGACGGCATTAGCACCCGTGATGGTAAAGCCATCGAGGATCGTACTTGGCCCCGTACGTTGTGCGTATAAGAGTCTTTCATCGTCAGTGCTGTTGGTCCAGAGGTCATTGCCGTTACGATCACCACTGATAATCGTGCCGTTGGTCAATGCAAACGGATTGCGTTGGGTGAGCGTCGTTTCCACACCAGTGAACCCACCGTATAGCGCGATATTTGAGACTAGCGCCATGGGGCCGTCGTCGGTTGACGCGGATGGATAGTACGTCCCTGCCGCGACCCATATCTCGCCGACATCATCGGTAGGGTCAGACGTCAATGCCCGATTGCGGGCTTCATACAATGCTTCGTATATCTGGTCGAAGGCCGTTGCCCAGGAATCACCCTCACCATTGCCACCTGTACCATTGGGCTTTACGAATAACCGTTTGGCGCGCGTCAACGGATACGTATCGATTGCATCGTTTAATCCATCGCGATCCGTATCGGCCTTAAGCGGGTCGGTGCCCATTGCGCGTTCTTCAAAGTCATTCAAACCATCCCCATCGATATCGGCACGATTAGCCGGTGAAACGGCGCGATAGGTGACTTCTCCTGTGACCGAAACATCCCATCCGGCCGGCGTGATCACCGGCGGATCGTCATCGGAAATCGTGCCGTGGGTTTCGACATTGTCAGTGATGCCGTCTCCGTCGCTATCATCGGTCGAGTTGCTGGTACCGTAGAAGTCCTCTTCTGCATCCAATACACCATCACCATCACTATCGCGCGACAGCGACAGCACGATGGTCTCACCTTCTCGAATGATGAGATCGTCGATGTCCGTATCGGGTGCTTGGGGCGACGCAAAATCGGCCGTTACCAACCAGAGATTGATTGCACTGGCGGCGGTCGTCGGTAACCCTCTTACTGACGCCAAGGATTCAAAGTTATTTCCGGTGAACACTTCCGTCGTGTAATCGATACCAAGCATTGTCAAGGCATCACCAAGACGGATGCCAGTACGTGCACCAGCTTGATTGCGACCGACATCGGTCGCAACGTTGTATCGTTCGGAGGTGCCGTTGGCATAGTCGATGACCAAATTCGCCGTGCGGGCATATGCTTCTTCGCGCAGGAATGCAAAATTGCGTCCAACGGCATCCGTAAGTTCAAAGGCGGCCGGCTCGATCAAAACAGATGAAGGATTTGCAAGCAGCGCTTTGACTCGTGCAACGTTTACATCGAAAGAGGCTACCTCCAACACCGGCGTTGATTCACCCGGTGCCAACGTCGTATCGCCATCGATCTGCGGCAATAACGTAGCGACCGTTCGGAATGAACCAGAGAATGTCGGATCGGATTCGTCGAAGCCCGACTCCCAACGGCGCAGGGTTAATCCCAGCGCGGAAAGTGCGAAGCTAACCTCCCCCGTGTTGACGATGCGCACGCCTCCAACCACAGAACCGCTGGCGGTGACTTCGGTTTTGGTGCGCGTGTCCGATTCCAAACGCTGCGATTCGGTCGTGGTAGAGGTTTCAAACGTATTCTCTTCGCCGAAGGTGCGTTCCCAGTTGTAACTAAACGATGCCTGCACGCGCGTATGAGAATTCGTCGGTCCGGCAAACTGCTGTTCGAGTTCGAGACCCGCGGTAATGCTGCGCGTACGAGTGAAGCTGGTGGTGTCGCTTTCCGTCTCTGTTTCCGAAAACGACGTACTGTACTCAGACGTTTGACCTTCCTCTTCGGCATACTCAACATTGAGACGCACATCGAGTTCGTCCACCAGGTCAACGCGAAGTTCGGGCAATTCCGCAATCACGGGGCTGAAAATCGGATGGTCGAACTCTTCATAGTCGGTCCGCGCATCACCATCGGTATCGGCCAGCGTAGGTGACGTCGCCCCCACACCTGCCGAACGCGTTTCATCATCGGGATCGATCTTCAACTCCGCGCCATCAAAGAGACTTGCGTTAGGTGCGAGCGTACCATCCGGTCCACGCGCGTCACCATCTGTATCCACCGACACCGGGCTCGTCAGCCATCGATGCACTTCTTCGCCGTCGAACAACCCGTCGCCGTCGGTATCGGCTTCGCTCGGGTTGGATTTGTTTTGAAACTCTTCCAGATCGGTTAATCCGTCACCATCGGTATCGGCATTTAGCGGATTGCTTTTCTTCGGTGTGGTCGACAAGCCGGAGAGATTCCCAAACCGATCGGTGCCGAAACCCAACCCGAAATAGTCGATCCATATCAACCAACCTTCGGCCTCTTGCGCGTCGGTCAAACCGTCACCGTCGGTATCGGTATTTGAAAACAAGAACGGGCGCGTCATGGGGATCGAACTCGCATGGTCTGTTACGATTCGTACATCGACCTGCCCCGGATAACTCGGCGGTGACGTTACATAGGCTTCGCCATCGTTCGGGACCGACAATTCCACACCTTCGACGTCGCCGAATATGACCTTCATCGTGGGTGAAAAGCCGCTACCGAGCAGCCGCACGCGCGTGCCGCCATGCGTTGGGCCTGTGGTCGGAAACATGTCGATATCGTTGGCACTTGGCACATCACCGCCCGCTTCGGTCGTCGCAACCTGATCCACCGGCAGCGCCGACGGCACTGCGGTATCGCACCCCACGGGCAAAGCGATTAGTGCGACGGCGTATACAACAAGTATGCTGACGCAACGTAGTGCACGATTGAAATTGGATTTGTGAATGTTCATGGTTATTTCTTTCTACCAAGCAACGCGTTAGCGCGCGTTGGCTCCATTTATCTTGGCCGCAGGCGATTCACGACCGATGGGATCGGCGACGAAGTAAGACGCGTCTTTGCCATACAGCTCCGGATGCAGATACAAACGGCGCTCGTGAGCGGGCTTGAGTTCTTCCGTGGGAATTCGATGAGCTTGGGCATACGGGTCGTGGCGAATGCCGGTGACTTGCCAAGACACTTTGATATTCGGTTCGTCGGTTTGAATCACAAACGCGCCATCGCGCAATTCTTCGGCCACCATCGCGCGGGCAAACGAGCCGATCACGGTAAGCTGATAGCGAAAATCACTATTAAGCGGCTCAAACCAATCGGGCATCTCGACAACGGCGAAACCCTCACCGTCGGTGACGATGTTGCCGTTATAGATGTTCATCATGTCGGGGCTTTCAACGAACGAGTGCGAAAGGTACTTGTTCGCCGGATCGAGCGGATGATCGATCTTGAAAGAGCCGGCCGATTTCGACAGCGTGCCATTTGCGTGCACCTTGCCATCGAAAAAGCCCGCATAACTGATGCTGCCACCGCTGGCGCTGCCGTATATACCGTAGTTGGTGCCGCTGCCTCCATCGGCGACGCCGCGCACACCAGCGAAAAAGTTCGCCGTAAGCGACGTATCCGCCTCCCCACGAATCGCGGTGTTGTTGCCAACAACCTCTAACTGCGCATCGGGGCTATTCTTGCTGATGCCGACCTTGCCGTCGGACGTCATGGTCATGACGTTGAGCGTGTCGGTATCGTTATCGCGGAAGAAGTTGAAGCCGTTGTTGCCGTTGATTCCTACCGACCAAGTGGTCGAGCCGTCCACGCGCGTAAACGTCGCGGCAGCCGAATCATCAGCTTGCAATGAAAGTACGCGACTGAATCCCGACGGGTTTTTGATGCCCCCACCGATGCCAACGTTGCCCGTTGCGCCGTCGATCACCATCACTTTCGTTTCGCTGCCGCGCGCACCGCTTAGAAACTCAATCTCTTCATCGTCCTGACCGCCGCGAAGTACCATGCGTGTGGCTTGCTCATCGGCACTGTCCGACGTCGTAAACTCCATCGCCCTTGAGCCGGCGTATTCGTTTTGGGTGATACCGACGGCACTGATTCCGCCATTGCCTTGCAATGAAAACACATTGCCCGTATCGACCGCACCAAGGTTGAGCCGCCCCGCGCGCGCGAGCGTCATCACATCTTGGCTACCGTTATTCGTATCCCGGCTCCACGTGAGTAAATCACCACTCGTTGATGCGATAGACCAGGTCGTATCATTTGCAACTCGGTTAAGCGTAATGCCTGCAGATTCATCGCCGGCGATCGACAGTACGCGATCGACGCCAGCCGGATTCTTGAAGACGCCACCGATCTCCACACTGCCAACGATATCAACAGCGCCGCTGGCTTTGATTTCCATACTTAACCCGAGCGTCCCGAGATTTCCCTGACCGTCGCCAGCTGCCCGCGTGTAAAACCGCAAATCGCCTTGTTCGCCACCGCTGGCGTTATGGCTTTGAATGATCGCAGCCGCGTAATCTTCGGGCGTCGGGTCGTCACCGTCATAATTCTGAAAAATGAGTTGACCGAAAGATGAGCCGCCCCCCGTACGCGCCCCGCCGATCGTTAAAGACCGCGTAAGGTTCCCTGTCGCATCACCGCGGCAAAACTCAACATCGCCACCATCATCCACGCCGATCCCGCGCGTGTGCATCGCGTAGGGCACTGCCGTCACCGATTGGCGCGGGCTCAATGCCGTGAAGTTGCCGTCATCATCGGCATCGCGCACGCGCACTTCCAGCCACACCGACTCGGTCGCAAATGCAGCGGCACCAAAATCCAATTCAACGGTGAACAGGCCGTCTACAATCGCGTAATCGCTAACCTTGATAGCGGCACCGATGATGCCGCCGCCCGATTCATCGTCGTAGAGCACGAATTGCAGGTCGTAATCACCATCGGCGGGCGCGCCATCGTCCGAAAGTACACCTTGATACGTGAAGCTCATAGTGATCGGAATCGCGGCCAAGCTCGGCACTGCCGTGGCAGCCAGCGCCAGCACAAACACCCATCGCATCGCACATTTCATTAACATGGTCAAACGCTCCTCTTGGGTTTCGCGGCGAAACCGTCGTAGGTTGGGACTGAGAAAACACCAAAACGCACCGAAGGTCCGCGTGAATCAGCGAGCCCGGCTTATTCCTGAATGGTCGATCACGGTAAAATGAAAATTTGCCGCATCTGTCTATCAAGCCGAGATTCGGGAACTCGGCCCGACAAAAATTCTTTATTTTTCTGCGACCGGCCTCGGAGGGAATTGCGCAATTACTGGTGCATGAACGGATTAATGTCCAACAGCGACCTCACCATCATGCTGCGCGCGGCGGCGTCGGGCGATCATCAGGCGGCAGCCGACCTGCTGCCCGTCGTCTACGCCGAACTGCGTTCGTTGGCGGCAAGCTACATGGACCGCACGCCCGTCGGCCAGACGTTGCAACCGACGGCGCTGGTGCATGAGGCGTACGTGCGCCTGCTCGGCAAGAATCAGCCCGGCTGGGAAGGTCGCGGTCATTTCTTTTTCGCCGCAGCCCGCGCCATGCGCGACATCTTGGTCGAACAAGCCCGACACAAAGCCACCAAGAAGCGCGGTGGTGACCGACGACGCGTGGACGCCGATAAGTTGGTCGTCGCCTTCGATGCACCACCCGACGAGATGCTCGCGCTCGATTCGGCCATGTCGGCATTAGAGCAACAAGACGCGCGTAAGCATCAGTTGGTTATGTTGCGATTTTTCGCCGGTCTATCCACCGAAGAAGCGGCAGAAGCATTAGGCATATCCACCCGCACCGCCGAGCGCGACTGGCGCTTCACCAAGGCGTGGCTCCATCAGCGACTTGCCGGCGAATCCACAGATACGCCATGAACAACGGCCGCCAAGCAAAACTCGAAGCCCTCTTCGACGAAGCTTGCGAACTGCCGCAGGCGCAGCGCGACGAATTCTTGCGCCGATCGTGTGCGGGCGACGATCAACTCCTCGCCGAACTCAACAGCCTCTTGGCACATGGCGACCATGCATCGACAAAATTTCTGGAAGGGCCACCTCGATCGGAGAGACCCGAAGCGCGGGAACAATTCAACGATGAATTCTTCGAAGCCACAAACGGCAACGAGCCCGGCACGTTCGGTCGCTATCGCATCATCCGAAAGATCGGCCAGGGCGGCATGGGCGTGGTTTACGAGGCCGAGCAAGATCACCCCCGTCGGCGCGTCGCGCTGAAGATATTGCGTATCGGCTTGCACCATACGGGTGCGCTGCGCCGCTTCGAGCGCGAAGCGCAGCTGCTGGCACAACTACAACATCCGGCGATCACCCACATCTACGACGCAGGTATCGAAGACACCACGCTCGGCCAAACGCCGTTTATTGCGATGGAATACATCGACGGCGTTTCCATTAAGACGTGGGCACGGGAAACGAATCCGTCTGTTGAAGCACGCCTGAAAATCGTCACGCGCATTGCCGACGGCGTGCATCATGCCAATCAGTGCGGCATCGTGCATCGCGATATCAAGCCCGGCAATATCCTGATCACGAAAGACGGCAAGCCCAAGATTTTAGACTTCGGCATTGCCCGCGTGACCAACAATGACACGCAAGCACAAACGCTCCAAACCGAAATTGGGCAGCTGCTGGGCACCGTCTCATACATGAGCCCCGAGCAGGTCGGTGGCGACTCGGCAAATATCGAAGCGACCAGCGACGTTTACGCCCTCGGTGTGTTGTTGTTCGAACTGCTATGCGATCGGCTTCCGATCGATCTGCACGGTCGCTCGATACCCGAAGCCGTCGCGATGATTCGCGATCGGGAGCCGACGCACTTGTCATCCATCGATGCACGCTTTCGCGGTGACATCGACACGATTGTTCTAAAAGCGATTGAGAAAGACCCGCTGCGACGCTACGCAACGGCGGCGGCATTGGCGAACGATATCCGTCGCCATCTGCGCAACGAGCCAATCCAAGCGCGCCCCGCCACCACCGTCTATCAATTGAGTAAATTCGCTCGACGCAATCGCGGCTTGGTTACGGTCGTCATGCTTGCGTTTATTGGTCTGCTCGCCGCCACGATAGCAACGACGAACTTCGCGCTAAGCGAAGCGCGTATGCGCCGCATTGCGGACAAGCAAACGCAGCGATCTAACTGGGAAGCGTATCGCTCGGGCTTACTGGCGGCGCAGGCGGCGATTCGAACCTTCGATTATGTAAACGCACGCCGAATCCTCAATAACATGCCGGCATCTACTCGAACGAATTGGGAATGGCGGCATCTGATGCGTCGGCTGGACAACAGCGATCGCGCGCTAACTGGGCATCATGACACCGTTCACGCATTGACGTTTTCGCACGACGGCAAGTCAATGCTATCGGCTTCTGCAGATGGCACGCTAGGCCTATGGAATATCGAAACCGGTCAGCGCACCCGTACCATTAGGACCGGCGAGCGATCGGTACGCCACCTAACGTACATGGTTGACGATCAACGCATCATCACCGTCGGATCGGCCAACAAGATTTGTATTTGGGAACTCGAAGCGGAGCAACTCCTTAAAACGATTGATGTAAGCCCCGGTGACCGCTGCTCGAATGACGACTGCGCTGTGCTGTCGATGACGCTCTCGACGAACAACCGACTGCTGGCCGCAACCGTTAACGACGCCACCGTGCGCGTTTGGGACTTGGATACCGGCCAGAACACACTAACGGTTCCACTGGAGAATCACGACTGCGGTCACGCGATTGCATTCAATGAAAGCGATGACGCTCTTCTGGTCGGTTGGTTTAATGGCTTGGTGCGGATTCCGCTCTCGCTCAATCAACCCGCATGCATCGCTCTGTTCCAAGGTGGCAACGATCGTGTGCCGTCGTCGATTGCGACACATCCATCACTAAACACGATCGCGACCGGTTGCGCGGATAAGTCCATCTTGCTCTGGGATGCGGACTCGCTCGCTGTGAAAGAAAAGCTCACCGGCCATACGGGCGGTGTGCGCGACGTTGCATTCTCGCACGATGGCTCGTTCCTCGCGTCGTGTGCTGACGACCTGACGATCCGAACGTGGGATTCGAACACGGGCCAGCTAACGGGCGTTTTGGCCGGCCATACCGACGCCATCCAATCGATTGCAATCTCGCCCGACGGTGAATTGCTCGCATCCGGTAGCGCTGACCATACGATTCGACTTTGGAAAGTCGCGCCAACAACCCGCGAGATGATGAACACGACGAGCGCCGCGCGCAACGACATCGTACAAACCTACCGCGGCCATCAGAAACACGCGTATCGCGTCATGTTCGACCCCATGACGAATACGAATAACGAAGTTATCTCGCTCGGTTGGACCGGCGACATCCTGCGGTGGGATATTAAAACCCTAAAAACAATACGCAGCGACCATTTTGAATTCTTCCCGCTGCGCTGCTTCGATTTGAGTACTAATGGCAATTGGTTCGCCGTAGGTAATGGTGAACTATTTATCGCGTTGATCGATGCGAAGTCGGGCAAACTTCACCACAAATACGAACGCCCGACCGGCAACGTCAATTCGGTCATCATCGGCGCCCACGAGCGCATCATTGCCGCCACACTCACAGAAGGATTCGGCAAAGACAGCAAAGGCGCCGCGCTGGTTTGGGATTTCGAATCCGGCAAACTTATCTCGCGATATGATAACGCCGCTTGGTATTGCACGGCTGCAACGCCAACCGCAACCATCATCGGCGAGTTCTCACCCGACGGTTGTCGTCTATTTAATGCAGAAACCGAAGCCACGATTTGCGAATTCGCCGGTGTTAACACCCGCGTGTTCAATTTAACGCTGTCCAACGACGGCTCGCGATTCCTTCTCGCCAAGCAAGACGGCACGATCTCGATTCACGACGCTACCAACGGCGCGATATTAGGCATACTCGAAGGACACACCGAACGCGTTTACGACGCCGAGTATTCACCCGGCATGACGCGCATCGCAAGCTGCTCCAACGACAACACCATTCGCATTTGGGATGCCGAAACCTATGGCGAACTGCTCGAACTCCGCGGCCATAGCCATTATGTGCACGATATCGCCTTTAGCCCAGATGGCTCTATTCTGTTATCCGCGTCCGGTGACGCGACGGTAGGAACTTGGCGCGCAAAATAAACTCCGTTTGTTACTCGAGAATGATCTGGACGGGCGGGTGGCCGAGATTGGCACGCCAATTTGAGATCGCGTTCGGCCTTGTGCATCCATGCCAATTTACAACTGCCGTAATCTTCGAATGAACCTTGACGATTCTGTTCCATTTATAAATTCGCTGCATGGCACTCCTCGACTTGTTCACCAATACTGGGCGCGACGTGCTCCTATCAGCGTTTGAATAGACACGTGGCGGCGGCGGTTTGCGATTCAGACCCCTTGTTATTTATGTTACGGTAGAGAAAGGGCCGGGTGCCAACTCTCCAAGTCATAAGACTGGCGGGCCCCGCCGTCCATGCAAAAGTTATGTCTTGCGAAAATCACCATTTTCAAAATAAGATCGCGCGAATGCTCAGCTTGAGCCCGGTGAGTTGACCCGTTTGATCGGCTTCGTTGCAGATTCTCCCGACCGCAAATAGAGGAATACCCGCGATGGCACGAACACGACCGCTCGTTGGCGGATATCTCGAGAGAATATCGGTCAAAGCATTCGATCAATATCAATCTGAGATTACAGGCCTCGTTAAGAACAAGCACGGTGTATATGCCCTTTATAAGGGTGACCGACTCTACTATGTCGGACTTGCTGTGAACTTGCGCCGTCGGATTAGGCAACACCTAAAGGACCGGCACGCCGGGAAATGGAATCGCTTCAGCCTGTATCTCGTCCGCAAAGTCGATCACATCAAAGAAATCGAATCATTGATTCTCAGGATAGCCGATCCGAAGGGAAACAAGCAAAGCGGTAAATTGATGGCCGCAAAGAACATGCGCCGAGAGTTACGAGTTGCGATGCACGCGCGCATGCGGAATGAAATCGACGCGCTCTTTGCCTCGAAGCGGCGTCCTGTTGCGCGTGATTCGAAGAAGCGAACAACTCCCACTCGAACGACCAAGTCAGTTCGGCCTCTCCAGGGTGTCTTTCGCGGAAGCAAAAGAATCTACCGCAACTACCTCGGTAAGGAATACAAAGCAATCGTCTATCACAACGGGCGAATTCAACTACGACGAAAGTGGTATGACACGCCGACTGCCGCAGCAAGATCGATTACCAAACGGGCCGTCAACGGCTGGCTCTTTTGGAGGGTAAAGGAGGGCGGCAATTTCGTACCGCTTCGAAAGTACCGCCCCTAAGAATAAGAACGATTGTCAAGAATGCAAAAATCCGACGTCATCAAGAAGACCTATGATGGCCTATAAAATGTCGATACTGCAAGGGCGGCGGCCATTGCCCGCGAGATATACCCCTTCGCCGCCGGTACAGAGCAAGTTCGGCACTATACCCCCCATCAGCAGATGAGAATTTTCTATCGTGACGGGTTCATTGATCGGTGAAGCGTAGAGTGCCTGCTGTTTCCGAGAACGATTCACTTATTGCAGCGACTCATGTCGAAAGAGATCCCAGCGCATCCGAATTGGAAATTGATGGGAATGCACCTCTTATACTGAGAAATATTCACATCCATCGACCGCTCATGCGGTAGCAAGTCTATTCGTTGCAGGGCGTTGCATCGCGTGACTTTAAAATGCGCAAGTAACCCCGAAGCTCGAATTGAGTTCGGGTAGCAGTCATTATGTAAAGGTGTGCGTCCAAAGCGCAACATCATCATGCCGTGTTTGTTTAGGTTCTGTGTGAAACCCACTTATAAGATCAGGCGCAGTCTAAATAAAGGGATTGGGTCAGCGGGGCTTTGAGTTGGCATTCTGCCGCCAAACCGCAAGTTTCTTAGCGGCGTCCTGTACCGGTTCGGAATCCTTCCCGTGGCGCGCTTGTAGCGCGGCTAGATAGGCGTCCGCCAATTCTAGTGCTTCGGAACGTTTGTTGATGACTATTCGGCAATCAATCAGCGCTTCGACATAAAGATCGTAATCCGCCAATTCACCGGCCTCTCGGATAGCATCGATCGGTGGCGTCAACAGCGTTTCAGCATCGTCATGGCGCTCTTGCTTTAGGCGTAGCTCGAACAAGCCATAAATCGCAGCCAACGTGCGCGGATGGGTCATTCCAACCGATGACTTGCGGCGCTCGATAGTGTCGGTCAGCAGTTCTTCTGCTTCGTCGATTTGTCCAATTTCTTTGATAACATTCGCCAATCCGAACGCTAGTGTGAGCGTGCGACCATGATCGGGGCCGTACTTTGCGAGCGACGCTTCGTAACCGTTGCGATAAATTTTGGCCGCTTCCTCCTGATCGCCGAGACCACTAACGATCGAACCGAGATTGATGCATGTCGATAGAGTTTGGTAATGGTCGGGGCCCAACACGCGACGGCGATCTTCCAAAACATCGCGCATTAACTCGGCGGCCTCTTCGTATCGTTCTTGATTCATGAGCGTCACGCCCAGATTGTTGGCAACCTGCAAAGTAACCGGGTGATCTTTGCCTATCGCTTCGATCTTACGAGCCAGCGCGGCGCGAAAAATGGGCAAGGCCCTTTCATGATCGCCTTTCCCGCTATATATCATCGCGATATTGAGTTGGGCTGCATCTAATTGCGCGCGATCGCTGTCCGGGTTGCGGATACGGGCATCGTAAATATGTTGAAAGAGTTCCAAGGCGCGATCCAAATCGCGCTGTCGCCACACGACGATCGCAAAGCCGAACTCGGCATCGAGTACGATGGAATTGTCGTCGCCAAGAACCGGCCGCGCCACGCTCAGCGCTTCCTGATACAGCGCGATAGCATCGTCGAGCCGCGCCAATTGATACAAGGCTCCGCCCAAATAAACTGCCGCTTGCAACGTATCGATATGGCCAGGTGGCAGATTGGCTTTGCGAATGTCGTAGCACTTCTGCAGGTGCGGGTAGGCCGTCTGGATGTCGCCGAGCAAGAAGAACGTTCGCCCGATGGTGGCGCGAATAGACGCTTCCACTTCGGGTTTATTAGCCAATGCGCCGCCGGAGGCGCTGGCGGTTTCAATGCGGCGGGCGGCTTCGGCAAGTACGTCAGCCATCGCAACATCGCGCCCGCGACCTGCTTCGCGCGAGGCGCTGGGGCTGACAGCGGCGAGCAAGTCTTCGTTTAAGAACCGATTAATCGCCGCTGCGATTTCGGTCTGCCGTTGCGCCTCTTTATTCGCGCGATCGGTGCGAATGGCATACACCGATGCGACGACGGTTGCGCTGGCCATCGCCAAAAACGCAATGATACCCGCAGCGGCCACCGCGCGATGCCGTCGGGCGAACTTGCCCAATTGATAAATCGCACTTGGCGGTCGCGCGATGATCGGTTGATCGGAAAGGTATCGACGAATGTCGGCGGCCAACTCGCTGGCCGTGGAGTATCGTCGCTCGGGTTCTTTTTCCAACGCTTTAGCGACGATGGTTTCGATATCGCCGCGCAACGTGCGGTCGTGCGCGCCGAGCCGCGTAATGCCGGTTTCCTGCACCAAACGCGCCGCCTCGGGCAGTGTGGTATTGGTGAGATCGTGCGGCATCGCGCCCGATAGCAGTTCGTACAGAATGACGCCGAGCGAATAAACATCGGTGCGGCTATCGACTTTGGCCGGGTCGCCGGCAATCTGCTCGGGGCTCATATAAGGCAGCGTGCCGATGAGTTGGCCCGTCACAGTTTGCATCGTATTCGCTGCTTGATCGGTGTCGGTAATACGCGCAATGCCGAAGTCGACAACTTTCGGGTTGCCGGCGGCATCGACCATGATGTTGGCAGGCTTCAGATCGCGATGAATGACGCCGCGCTGATGGGCGTATTGCACGGCGTCACAAACTTTGGCGATCAGGTTTAAGCGCGCGTGGGTCGAAGGTTCGGTTTGGGCGGCGTATTCATTCAGGGAAACGCCGTCGATAAGCTCCATCGTAAAGAACGGTTGAGATGGCTTAGCGTCGGTCCAGCCGGCGGCATGAATACGGGCGATGCCTTCGTGTTGCATTTCGCCCAACACGCGCACTTCATGATCGAAGCGCTTGAGCATCGACTGTGAGAGTAAGTCTTGGCGCAGTAGTTTGATGGCTACGTGCCGGCGCGGCCGTTCTTGTTTCACTTCGAGCACGCGCCCCATCCCGCCGGTGCCAAGCGTGCGGACGACAGTGTATTCGCCGATGCGCGATCCGGGCGGAAATAACTCGTCGTCGATCGTGTCGACGCCGGGGCTTCTAACGACGAACGAGCCCGAGTCGATCGATTCTTCCGAATCGAATTGCAGCATACGCTCGACTTCGCGGCGCACGGCGGCATCGTCGGCACAGGCGTTGTCAAGGAAGTCGGCGCGCTTGGCTGGCGGCTGCTGTCGAGCCTCTAAAAACAATTCGGAAACGCGCTTGAATTGTTCGGGGCTCACGCCGCGCCTCCGTCTTCGAGCCGCGCCGCCAGCCAGGCCTTGGCCACACGCCAATCGTCGGTGATCGTGGCGCGGGCAACGCCCAACTCGGCGGCTGCTTCTTCAATGCTGAGTCCGCCAAAAAACCGGAGTTCTACGACGTGTGCTTTGCGCTCATCCATCGCTGCCAGCGCGACGAGCGCGTCTTCGAGTGCCATCAAATCGATCGCGTTCACATTCTTCGCCGCTTCGGCGATGGCAGCCCCCGTGAGCGTGAGCCGATTGAACCCGCCGCCGCGCTTGTCGGCATTTTCGCTACGCGCGAAGTCGACAAGCACCTGCCGCATCGATCTGGCCGCGACGGCCTTGAAGTGGGTCGAGTCGTTCACAGAAATAGAGGTCTGGTCGACCATTTTTAGAAACACTTCATGCACCAAGGCCGTGGGCTGCAATAAATGATCGCCACGCTCGCGCGCCAGAAGCCGCTGCGCGATGGAGCGCAACTCTCGATAGAGCGATTCGAGTAGCTGGCCTTTGGCAGCAGTATCACCCCGACCGATGCGGGTGAGCAGCATTTGCGTGTCGGCTTTGTCAGCATTCATTCGGCAGTCCGCGTGAGTGACGGCGCGCGGCTGATAATCCGCGCTTAACCGCCCTCAAATAGCGTTTTCGGCATATCTCCACGGGTCATTCTAATGAATTTCAGGCGCGCCCGCGTCGAATTCCGCAGGTCTTTATTGAGGTCGTCCGCGTTCCGTTTTGGTGTCGCGGTCGATGACGCAGGCCGTGGGGGCGGCGGGCGAGGCAGGCAACGAATCACGCTCGAATGGGAAGCGTTTTGGAGATGTGCAATGACGAAAACAAACAAGGCAACTCGTGATAACGCAACGCCGCAGATTGCTGCACGCGTCCTTCAAAAAATGCTCGTATGCGGTCTGGCCATCGCTACTTTGTGGGCCTCAACGGCATCGACTTGTCAGGTGCCGTTGCCGTTTGAGCGGCCTTCGATTGTGCCATCCAACGGTCCGATTGCCGGCGGCACTCAGGTAACGATTATTGGCAGCAACTTCTCGGCGTCGTCCGCTGTTCTGTTTGGCGATCAGGCGGCGGCCGAGTTCACCATCGTTAATGAAAACGTGATTCAGGCGACGACGCCCGCACACGCGGCCGGGGTGGTCGACGTGGTCATCTTAGATGACGACAACGAGATTCAGTTGTTCCCAGAGGCGTTCACGTTTGAAGAGCCTGCCGCCCAGCCCGCGCCGACGCCGACGCCCTTGTCGATCACGTCCGTCGAATTGCCAAACGGGCCCGTCGGCGGAGGTTCGATCGTGACGATAGAAGGAACGGCGTTTACCGCCGCGACGAGCGTATTCTTCGCAAACAAACCCGCCACCGATGTACAGTTTTTTAGCACGCAGTTGTTGAACGCGCGCGTGCCGTCTGGCAATGAAGGTGCCGTCGATGTCCGCGTGCTAAACCCCAATGGTGATGAAGCGACGTTAACGGGCGGCTTTACTTACTTCATCATTCCCGAAGACGGGGGCGTTGATAGCGACTTCGACGGCTTGCCCGATGCGCTCGAAGTTGCCGGCTATGAGATCGCGATCGATCAGTTCGGGTTTGGATTTGGCAACAATGGCGGCAACCTCGTTCGCCGCACGGTCTTTAGCGATCCATTCAATGCCGATACCGACGACGACAACCTCGACGACATGACCGAGTTCCTGATTTCGACCGACCCGAACAGTCGCGATACGGATGGTGATGATCTCGACGATGACGACGAATGGAATCGGTTACTCACCAGCCCGGTGAGTGTAGACACGGACGGTGACGCACGCGGTCCCGATGGCATGCTACCGCCCAATGCGGCGCTGTTCGACGGTGCCGAGTTGGTTGAGGTTTACGATGACGCGGGCAATCTGTTTTACGGCGGCACATCTCCGATCTACGACGATACCGACGGCGACGGCGTGACGGACTACGACGAGTTCGCCCATCCATTCCGAAGTCCGCTGATTGCCGACGTGCCGAAGCTGAAAGTCGACTTCGTCGGTGAGATGACGTTAACGCTCGATATCGAATTGGCGCAAGGCACGTCGATCACCGATGGCCAACAGTACGGCCTGGTCGAATCGGAAGCGTCGACGTCGAGTAACACGAACGAATCGACATGGGAGAACTCGCTCGAGTTCACCGAGTCGATCAGTGCGTCGGGCGGCGTGGCGGGTACGCCGCCGGGACCGCAGTTTGAGGTGGAAGTTGGATTCTCGGCAACGCAAGGATTTACCGAGGGCGGCTCGACGTCTTGGACCGAAGAATCGACGGAAGAAGTGCAGAACTCGTTCCTGCAAATTCAGGAAGAAATGCAAACGCAAAGCTCGACGATCAACGGCGGCACCATCACGGCGGGCATTAAGGTAATCAACGAAGGGAACGTGGCTTTTACGTTGCAGAATCTCGTCGTTTCAGGATTGCTTATCGACCAACAGGCGCGCGACGGCTTCCGCCCGATCACGACGTTGCGCCCGCCGGTAAACCAATTAACGCTGGCGGCGTTTGATGAAACGGGCGCGCTTACGTTCTCGACGGACGTCGGCAGTATCGGTGGACAGCAGATTCTCGATTTGATGGCCGACCCAAGCGCTTTGTTGCTCGATATCGCGGCGTTCGACTTGCTCGACGCCGATGGTCTTAACTTCGCATTTTTGAACGATGTGACCAACGCGCGCACGGCAACGATCGTGCTCGACTTCGGTATTGACCGCCCCATCGAGACCTATCGCGTCGCGACGGAAGTTGCGCGCAACGCCGACGGCACGGCTTCGGGTATCTCGATTGGCGAAGTGTTGAACAAGATTCTGCAAATTGACTTTGAAACTATGCCGCGCACGGGTTCGACCGATACGCTCAATTATCCGAACGGCATCGATGTATTGACCAAAGTGCGCGACGTGGAAACCGACCCCGTGGCCGATCCCGATGGCTTTTGGGTGGTGTTCGGTACAGCCCCGGACACGAGCGACGGCAGCGTGAACTTTCAGGACATCACACTAAACGCGGCGCAGTCGATCTCGCTGGTTTACACCGAAGACCGCGATGATGACGGCGTGTATAAGCGCGAAGAGTTTATGTATTCGTGTTCCGACACCGAGCCGGATACCGACTTTGATAATTTGGGTGATTACTTCGAAATTCGCGAAGGTTGGGATGTGTTGGTTGCGGGTCAGCCGTTGAAGCACGTCTTCCCCGACCCGACGCGCGTTAATGTCGATGGGGACTTTCTCGACGACGAAGATGAATTCTCGGCGCGCACCAACCCGAAAGATCCCGATACCGATGGCGATGGCCTACTCGATGGCGATGATCAATGCCCGCTCGACCCAGACAACTTGCCGCCGGTGATCAATTTGACGACGTCAACGGATATCTCTGGCAGCGAAGTAACAGTGAGCGGTTCGGTGTCTGAAATGCTGACCGATTTCAACGGCACGCGCTGCGATGTAGATGCGATCGAGTCGGTCAAGATCGAGTGGGGTGACAACCAGATGGACATGATCGGCGGAATGGGGTCGTCGGATGTGATGGTCAACGTGACGCATATCTATTCCACGCAGAACGTGAGCATGATCACCGTGACGGCGACGGATGTGCGCGGTGCCGTCTCGACGACCGACTTCCCGGTGAACATCACGTTCCCGACAGTCGGCCTGTTGGCGTTCTATCCGATGAACGATGACGCGAGCGTTAACAACGTCGTGAATGATGCCGGCCCGAACGGTCTCAACGGTACACGGCCGACGAATTTTGTGTTCGATCATAACAATCGATTTGGCTCCACACCGGCAGCGTTTTGTTTGTCGCAAGATCAGGTGATCGATCAGGGATCGGCGGGTTACGCTGGCGTGTCGTTGCCGCCGGTTTCGGCTCCGGGCGCCGAAGGATTCACATTGGCGGCATGGGTCTTGCCGGACGGCACCAATCGCCAAGGGTTTATCTTCGGACAAGTCGGTTTCACCGGGCTTTACGTCGACTCGGGTGATTATGGATTCACCGTTCGCGATGGCGGCGGTAGCTATCACACGATCTTTGACGATGACCCGAGTATTCCCACGCAAAACGCCGGCCTGTCGGGTTGCCCGACGGATGCGACGCAAAGCGATTGGACGTTCTACGCAGCGACCGTGCGGCGCGAGGGTAACGATTCGCGGATTCGATTGTATCGCGGCGACGGAGCGAACCTCGGCATGCCGGGTATGAGCACAGTGCAGCAAGTCGGTGGCGATTTGGTTGTGCCGGGCGTGGTCTTCACGAACCCGAATCCATCGGCAAACTGGCAGATCGTCGGTGAAAACGGCGGGTTCGGACCAGTGCCGGCGGCGGAAGATACCAACGGCAGCCCGTACCAAGGTCGCATCGACGACGTGCGCGCGTTCGACCGCGCGTTGGTCGAAGTAGAGATCAACGCGTTGTTCAACGAAGCAAACAACGCGAGCCTGCCGGGGAACTAGACGGCGCGATCGTACGGCTGATTGCGTTGTTTTGAATAAACATGGCGTTCGATGTGGAGCTAACATTGCTCCTGTCGAACGCCTTTTCTAATCCGAATCGGCGCATGTGGGGTTGTCAGTCGCACGTCGGCGTTACCTGCCAACTCCTCGGCCCGTTGCAACGCTCGCTGCGACAGTCCGCCTTCCGCGTTGGCCTACAAGCGCCATGCAATTCGTCGCACCAGATACTGCCGGTGGTGACTGCGCGTGGGTTCACCGAATACGTCGGCATAACGTTGTCGCAGCTGCCCCACCGTCATCTCGTCCAACAGCGCCAGTTCTTTCTTTACATTCATCATCGATCTCCGTCGCTCTCCCACTCTTTACCGGCGGGCACCGACACATGGAGGCTCACATCGGGGGAGGTGGCAAGTGAAGGCGTCACCGGCACTTCGGCAGAACTTGGATAAGGCGGGTGCTTGCATGGATGAATGCGTTGAATCGCCGTTGCCAGCAGTGCAGCGACCTGCCTGATCCGATCCTCGTGTAGATATGGAATATTTGATTCGTTCATCAGCACTCGCAAGTATTTCCAACTGCCACCGCCACCATCGACAATGGTGATGCGCGAGAGGCATACTTACTGCTTATGCATTTGATGGGGGATGTGTACGGAACCAACCAGTAATACTGTGAGCTGAGAAGAATGGGCAGATAAAGTAGTCGCAGACTTTCATCCGCGCCGAGTAAGTTTTAGGGGCGAACACGAGCTTCAGTCAGGAATTACGAGTAAGCCCCATCCTCTTAATGCGCGAAGCAAGGGTCGTAGGGCGTAGGCCAAGAAGACGAGCCGCGCCATTCGGACCATGAATCTGCCAACTGGTCTGATCAAGAGCGGTGAGAATGTTCTCGCGTTCACGACGTTTCATTTCCGCATCCGACACGACTAATGGCTTGGGTGCGTCTGCAATCGACCGGGCCTTACGCGTCTTACCAGGTAAGGAGCCTGGAAGATCAATGTGCATGACGCCGGAGCGTGATGTGATGACTGCACGCTCGATGACATTTAGTAACTCTCGCACATTGCCCGGCCAATCGTAGGCCTGCAGAATAAGGATATTTGCTTGACTTAAACCTTCAATCTGGCGGTTGTAGCGACGAGAAGCCTGTTGTAAGAATAACTCCGCCAATACCGGAATATCTTCTTTGCGCTTCCGTAGTGGTGGGACTTCGATCGGAAAGACGTTGAGCCGGTAGTACAGATCCTGACGGAATTGACCGGCATCGACTTCGCCCCTTAAATCGCGGTTGGTCGCTGCAATTAGACGCACATCCACTTCTCGAGTCCGCTCTTCTCCAACCCGCTCATAGGTACCCTCCTGCAGAACACGCAGCAGTTTGCTCTGTAATTCCAAAGGGATCTCGCCAATCTCGTCTAACAGAAGCGTTCCACCATTTGCGAGTTCGAACCTTCCGGCTCGATCGCGCACGGCACCCGTGAAAGCCCCCTTGGCGTGACCGAAGAATTCGCTCTCGTAAAGTTCCCTCGGTACCGACGCACAGTTGACGCGAATTAAAACCCGTTCATGGCGATTACTCCGCCGATGGATTTCTTGCGCGACCAGCTCCTTGCCGGTTCCGGATTCTCCCAAAATGAGAACACTGGCGTCCGTAGGAGCAACCAGTTCAATTTGCTGGATAATGTTGCGCAATGCTGGACTTTGGCCGACGATTTCGCCAAATACCTTGGCATCCGAAACTTCCTCTTTCAGATACGCGTTCTCCAACTCAAGTCGATTCCGAAGAGAGCGAATTTGGTCAAAGGCACGTGCATTGGCGATGGCCGCTGCTACGAGGTCGGCTATCATTCGCAACCAGTCGGTAGACTGCTGACTCAATGGCGTACGCGTGAAGATTGCGACCACACCTAAGACTTCACCCTTGAATAACAGTGGTTGGCCGACGAATCCACGAATGGCCTCTTTTCGAGCCCATTCAGGGCGCGCGATCCATTGAGTATCCTCATGCAAATCTAGGACCGCGACACATTCACCGGTCGCCCCGATCCGACCAACCTTGCGGACCCCGAGCGGAAACCGAGAAAACTCTCCATCGAGCCGATTCCACGAGGACCTCCCGTCTTTGAGGGAGCTGCCGGAGCTGGCTACGAGTTGCAGGCAGCGACCGTGATCGGCACAGGCTTCAGGCATAGGGCAAGCATCGCATTCATCGCCAGACTGAATGAGCCATATGCGGGCGAGCGCGATGTGTTCTTCATCCGCTAACCGTTCAACCACGATGCGCAAAACCGATTCGAGCGAACTTTGCTGCCCAATTTCTAGCAGCAAGTCCTTAAGCGCGTCTGAAACCGACATGCGATCACCAAGTGAGGACATTCGGAAAATCGTAATCGCACGACGCAATCTCGCAACGAAATTTCGTAGGTAACGCAGTTTCGTAGAGGGTCAGGCCAAGAAGTTATTAACATAAATACATGCATATAAACAACTTACGACAATATCGGCCGATGGCACACAAGATGCACACTTAGTGATCTGTCAAGCCGTGATGGGCACGGCCAATTGTCACCAAACGGAGAAGAGTAATGCCACGTCTAAGAGCAATCGAAGCGACCGAACCAGGATCCCAAGCAGAAGCACTCCTAGATGGAGTCCAGAAAAAGCTGGGTATGACCCCGAATCTAATGCGCACCATGGCTAATTCACCAGCAGTGCTGGAGGCCTATTTGGCCTTCAGCGCAAACCTGAATAAGAGCAGTTTACCGCCACGGTTGCGCGAACAGATCGCATTAACGGTCGGCGAGGTCAACCGATGTGAATACTGTCTCGCTGCCCACACCGCCCTAGCCAAAATGGCGGGGCTTAGCGACGAAGAAATTGACGACAGCCGCGCAGGGTCATCGCCTGATCGGAAGACCGAAGCAATTTTACGCTTCGCCCGCATGGTTGTGACGCAGCGCGGACGAGTGAGCGACGAAGATGTGGCGGCTACTCGTGCTGCTAACGTTACGGACGCCGAGATTGCTGAAATCGTAGCCATCGTCGCGCTCAATATCTTTACCAACTACTTCAATCATGTCGCCGAAACGGAAGTGGACTTTCCCGAAGTGGAGCCCGCAGCGAAATCGGCTAGTTCGACTTGCTGAGGGTAAACGACCGACCGTATGTCGAAAGACATCGATGACTGAACACCCCATGAACTGTCAAGGAAATCTTATGCCCTCGCCTACCGACATCAAGCCGCCGTTTACGCATGAAAGTGCATTGGCAAAGGTCAAGGCCGCTGAGGATGCGTGGAATACGCGCGATCCAGAGCATGTAGCACTTGCATACACCGAGGATTGCGAGTGGAGAAACCGCAACGAGTTCTTGCGAGGGCGCGCAGCGATTAAGGAGTTCCTTCATCGAAAGTGGGCCAAAGAAAATGACTATCGCCTGATGAAAGAGCTATGGGCCTTCACCGGCAACCGAATCTCTGTGCGTTTCGAGTACGAATATCGCAGCGACGCAGGTCATTGGTTTCGGGCACACGGTAACGAACAATGGGAATTTGACGACGATGGCCTGATGTGCCGCCGGGATGCAAGCATTAACGACGTGCCGATCACCGCACACGAGCGACGACTTGGCCGCAAGACCTAGTTTCACTCAAACACATTACGACTGAGATTATCAGCACAAACTCAACTAACAAGGAGAAAACCATGAATCTAAACACAAACACGATAGTGTATGCCCTGATGGCTGCCGTAATCGTCAAGGCCCCGGCTTCGGCGCAGCTACCAGACCCGGGCTTCACGATCGACAGTAAACGTACAGCGCTGGTCATCACTGATCCGCAGAATGATTTCCTGAGTCCGAATGGCGTGACATGGGGTGTTGTCGGTAAGAGTGTTACCGAAAACCGAACCGTCGAGAATCTCGAGGCGTTGTTGATCGCCGCAAAGCAGAATGACATCCAAGTGTTCATCTCACCGCATTACTACTTCGAACACGACCATCGCTGGAAGTTCGAAGGCGCACTCGAGAAGCTCATGCACCAAATCGGAATGTTCGATCGCAAAGATGCATTGAACCTCGAAGACTTTGAGGGATCAGGTGCCGACTGGCTGGAACGTTACAAACCATTTATCAACGACGGCAAGACGGTTGTCACCAGCCCACACAAAGTGTACGGACCGGAGTCGAACGACTTGGTACTACAACTTCGCAAGCGCGGAATCGACAAAGTGATCCTCGCCGGCATGTCTGCGAACCTCTGTACCGAATCGCATATGCGCGAGCTAATCGAGCAGGGATTTGAAGTCGCAGTGGTCGCCGATGCTACAGCCGCTGCTGTTGTGCCTGGATACGACGGATATCAGGCCGCCCTAATCAACTTTCGCATGATTGCCAGCCACGTGTTCAAAACGAGCGAGGCAGTTCAATTGATGCAATCCACAAGAGTTAGAACGCAGGTCGACACAGGAAAGCCAAGTCGAGCGTATTACAATTCTCGCGACCTACCCGCGAATGGTGTCGCATTACAGGGTTATAGCCCGGTGTCCTACTTCACCAAAGGACGCGCCGAACCTGGCAACCCACGCTTTCGAGTTGAGATCAACGGAGCAACCTATTTCCTAACGTCTTCCGCTCAGGTCGAGCAATTCAAAAAAGATCCGAATCGTTACGAACCCGCTTACGGTGGCTGGTGCGCATACGGAATGGCAATCGAGGACAAGTTCCCAGTCGATCCAAAAAGCTTCAAGATCGTCAACGATAAACTATTGTTATTCCTAAACAATGAGAATATCGACGCGTTGAAGTTATGGAACCATGGCAAAGAGACGGAGTTCACTCGAAAGGCCAACAAATATTGGGGCATTATCACTGGCTCGTCATCTTCGGTCGCACGAACCTCAACAAGATGAGTCAAGGACTACGCGGTCGCGTGTCGGTGCACCATAGGCATCGACACGCGACAAACTTAACATGTCCCTATCCGCGATTCGTGACTACTGACCTGCCCCAGATCGTAGTCCACTGTTTGCCTTCGCTGTCAAAGGAAACTTTACGCCACAATTACGCCAAACTTGGCATCGGCAAAGTCATGGAAAGCGGCCCACATACGTTTACAAATTATTTACTATAAATATCTTAGGAAACTAGCGGGGGGAGGACTCGAACCTCCGACCTCCGGGTTATGACCCGCGATTTACATTCCTGCGTAAATCGTTATCTCAATTGCAGTTATAAACTTGGCCACTATTCAGAACGTGGCAACATGCAGCAAATCGCGGCAAACTTCGGAAACGTGGCAATCCCATAGGATGCCAAAAGTAGCTGATTGCGATTTGCTGATAAGTATGCCAACCGCGCTCCGCTCCCATTTCTTAGCGAGATCCCGAAGTTGTTGGAGAAAAAGCAAGAAGTTCCCTGGCCATCGTTTTTCATGGATTGGAATTCCGTATCCCCGCTGTCGTCAGCAAGCAATATTCGACGCTCGGGAGTCCAATTGCGCCCAATTGTCCGATAAATACTCTACCACCCAGTTCAATCCCCTGCTTTTCTTGTCAGATTGCGCCTCAGTCTGCAATCACATTAATGAAGCATCCTAATCAGACCAAAGAATCACTTCCCGATTTGTAATCCGCTAAGCCGTCAGAAAGTCAAATAACGAACGCGAATTCGCCTAGGGATCTCAAACGTAGGAGACAATCGGAATGCAACGCCAACAGAATTATTCATCTAATGCGAACCTTGATCAGCAACGTTGGCAATTTCTACGGCTCAGCGTTCTGACTACACTTATTGTCGCAAGTACTGGTCTCATGTGTGAGCCCGGCCTAAACATAGGTGACCCACTTGATCCTGGTAGTCCAGATAACCAAGATACAACGAATCCAGCTCAAGTCATCGAAATCAGTTCGCTACAAGTAATGAGCTGGGACGTCCCTCAGGCCAATGAGAACTTTCAAGGCTCAACCACGATGGTCTTTGTGATGTTTGATCGCATAGCAAACGCTACCAGCTATCGCGCAGTCTTCGAAAGCACCACGAGCCCAACACTTGAGTTTGATATCATGTGGGACGAGGGCGAACCCGTGCCTGACCCGGCTGTTCCGGTGTTCATAATCCCGGGCTACGTCGATGGTCTTATTGGTGACGAGTATTTTCTTGAGATCGCCACGACAGGTTGTCAGGGTGGACGTGAAGCGGGTGGATGTGCCTTGGACGGAGAAACTACGCTCATCCATGAAGAAAGAAGCCGCGAGGTAATGGGCAAAGTGACGATTACGGCTAGTTTCGATTAACAGATCGACCAATAGTGCAGAACGAATTAGGAGAAGGGCTTTAGGCGCTGGCTGTTAGTTAGTTGCCAGGTTTTTGGTTATCAATTTTCCGCAGTGCCTCCTGAACCCGTATTATGAGTGAGTGATTGCCGCCGAATAGGTCGACTAGTATTCTTTGCGACTCCTTTAGCATTGATCTTGCTTCTTCGCGTCTTCCAAGTCGGACCAAGCACTCACTCCGCGTTATCAGCAGTTGAGCATGGCGATGATCCGCAATTGCTTCAAACTCAAAGTACTTAAGCAATTTCTTCGCTAGCCGGTCACCTTCTCGGCAACTCCCTACCGACGCTAGCATGTACGCGAAATCCGTCTCGCAGTAATGCGTCTCAAAGTGATCTTCGCCTATTGATGCGCGAAGATGTTCCAGACGCGTACGAACCGAATCAAGCGCGTCAGAGCTATGACCATCCGCCAATAAGATCTCCGCCCGCAGTAGTGAATACTTCGTATCGAGGATTCCAAGTTCAGAGCGGATTGAACCGGTTCGCGAATCCGAGATCTGATCGAGGGTCAACTTGGCGAATTGTAAGTTACCAGTTCTGAGATGAATTCTCGCAAGAATAATCCGCTCTACGTCGTTGGCAGGATGCGTCGGGCCTAAGACCCGTTGTTTAACATCGGCTACTGCCTTGATCAGTCGTTTTGCTTCATCATACTGCTCGGCCTCGAAAAGCCCTTCTGCTAGAAGTCGCATTGCATTTAGACGATACTCATTTTCTGAGTCAGGATGAGCTGACAGCCTTGCCACTAGAGCTCGAGCTCCATCAATAGCATCTGAGATATTTCCGTACCGCAGTTTGAACTGGAGTTGTGCTGACAAGATCCTGTTAAGTATCCACTCGTTCACTTCAGGACATTTGTTCGCACGCGCGGATAATGCGTCTAATTGCTCAATAACGGCTGACAGACTGCCTGCCACTTTTATGTTGGCGAGCAGGTGATAGAACTCGCTTGTCAACGTATCTGAGTGGCAGTCACCGAGCTGACGTCGTCGTTGTTCGACCACGTGAGTGAGCATTTGTTTGCTACGATCAGCGTCAAAATACTCCGAGCTGGTGGCTAGAAAAAATTCTACCTCGATTGCGTCAAGATGGTCCACACCTAGCACTGCCTGGCGTTGCCTAAGAGCTTTTTCACCATGTTCATTTGAAAGGTCAAAGAGGCCAAGATTGCTATAGGCCCGACACAGCATGAATTCAAGCGTAGATTGAACCTCTGGTTGGTCTGCAAAGCGGTTCGGAATATCAATAGCTGCCTTATTCAGAACCTCAGCAACCGTGACATCCACGCCTCGGCGACGCGGATCGACCTCCGCGAGCAAGTCTACTAAGAACTCAGATGATGCGTGCGCTTTTAGGGATTCCCGCTTTGCAATACTGCGATCCGTGTGTGCCTGAGAATAAAGTATGGTCACGACGCCAATGAAGACAACCAACGCGCCCGTTAGCAGTCGATATCTCCGTATAGCATTAACCAAGTTTCGTCGAGTGCGCTCTCGCACTGCAAGAATTGGCTCACCATCGAGTAGGCTTTGCAAGTCACGTGCAAAGTCGGTCGCTGATGAATACCGCGTATCTGGAGACTTCTCGAGCGCCTTCAGTACAACCGCGTCGAGATTGGCACTAATCTTGGGATTAAACTCGCTCGGTCGAGTTGGAAGGGCGTTGAGAACATCATCAATGACCTTTGGAATAGCTCCTTCGACCCGGTAAGGAAACTGGCCGGTCAGTGCCTGATAGAGCATCACACCGATGGCGTAGATGTCAGTGCTGACGCCAATTTGGCTGCGATTGCCTGAGAGTTGCTCGGGGCTTGTCCATGGCATCGAGCCGACGAAGTGGCTCTCTTGTGTTATCGACTGATCTAACCGAGACGTTTGTCCGCTGTCAATAAACGACTTCGCTAGCCCGAAATCTAGAATCTGTGGGCGATCGTTGTTATCAACGAGGACATTGGCAGGTTTGAGGTCTCGATGAATTATTCCTAACTGATGAGCAAATTGAATAGTCTCACAGAGTGTGACGAACAACTCAATAATTGATTCTACGCGACCGGCGTTGCGCGGTGTCTTTGCCCAAAGGTCGATTTGAACGCCATTGATGCGCGGCATAACGAGATACATCAGGCCCGATCCAGTCACGCCGTGATTCAATATTTCAACAATGCACGGGTGTTTCAAATCGGTCGCAATCTCTATTTCGCGTTCGAATCGCTCCCTCGACAGACCACTTCCAAAGACCCCATCTGTAAGAACTTTGACCGCAACTTCCGCCGCGGTCCTTTGATCTATTGCTGCGAATACTCTGCCCTGACCGCCTCGTGATATCTGCTCTCCAATTTCATAGCCCTGAATCTCGTTGAGACCGCGGGAACGACCGAGATACGTTCGAAATTCGCCTGCAAGCACCTCGGAATCTGCATACCAGAGAGGTTGATCTGCGTTGGCCGACGAATTGTTCGGCTCGGCATTCATCCCTCTTCTTCAACCTGCGCGGCGATGACTGACTCTAGACGTTTCATAATTCGCGATTTGATCTTGTACACAAGGTCAATACTAATACCCAACTCGTCGGCGATGCTTCCGGGTGGCTGCTGTGAGCCAACGTACAAGGTGAATACCAGTCGATCTCTTGATGAGAATTCAATTTCAATTGTCTCCATGGCAAGACGCAAGTGGTGTTGTCGCCATTCGGTGTCCCAGATAGCATCCGCTTCGTCGGCAGCAGGCAAAGCTCCTAATAGCTCAATTCCGACTGTCGATTGTTTCTGACGAAATCGCTGAAAAATGATTCGTTGAACGATGCTCTTCAGGTAGGTGCGAAACTTGGCAGTTTGCGGGTTGTATTCGAATCCCGGCAAGGACCGAGTTAATCCAATGAGCGTATCCTGGAGAACGTCATCGGCATCGGCGGGCTGAAGTCCGTGTCTATGTGCTACGGCACGTACTACGGCACCATAACGCTGAACAAATTCATCCCATGCCAGCTGGTCGTTACCTGTAGCAAGGCGGCGAAGTAAAGTTGTATGCGTAGAAACTGCCGCTTTCATCACAACAGTTTAACCGAATCTAATCGAGCCTGGTGCTTCATTCGTTAATTTAGACGATCTCGGTGGCAAGACAATCGTGTCAATCTCGCTGACATCAACATCTTCGGATGTACTTGAGGGTGTTGTTGGAATGTCTGCAAGAATCGGATCAAACTGGTAGATCGCGCCCCCATCGTCGGTGGCGAAACGCCCTGGCTCGATCACCTTGGCGCCGAACTTAAACTTGCCGCTGGCACCAGAGGCGATTGAAATCGCGCCGCTGATGGCAGGTTCCGCTTCGTTCGCTCCGCTCACTACACTACGCCCGCAACTGGGATTGCGCAGATGTGGACGCGATACTAACGATTACGCTTGAACTAGCAGCGCCTTCACTCCTGTCGTGGATGAAGACTCGTCGAGTCCGCAGGATCGAATGCAGTCTTACGTGCCGGAAAAATTGTCACTAAAGAAAATTCCAATGAAGTACGGCGCAAGTCTACTTTCTGGAGCCGTGCTCCATCAATTGATCTTCGATCCGATCTACTTGGCCGAGAATCAAAGCACGCTCAACCATCTTGATGAACGTACTTTGTTTCCTCAGCAAGTCAGCGCTTTTCCTGAACGCCGAGACAGCCCCCTGATTGGGCTTCACATCGACGAGCAGGATTATTGCGTATTGAACCTGCCAGTGTTCTTCTTCGAAGTGGTCGAGTAACTTCGGAATGGCCGCCTCAAGCAGCCTGGTCGCATCTTCTGTTTTTCCCTGTCCTGCCAGACTCGTCGCAAGCAAGCGCTCGGCGCGCCCGACGGTTGATAGGTTTGCATTGGCGGCATCCTCGCATATCGCCAACAGCTCACGGCAGATCGGCTCGGCTGCCGAAGCGTTACCGTTCGCCACCATCGCCTGTGCGAGTCTTGCAAGCACCGTTGTGTATATCGGTCGCGCTTTCATGCCATTTGAACGCGTCTCATTCAATAGTTCCCGTAGGAGTTTCTCGGATGCAGGATAGTCTTCGCCTGCCAAGTGAACCTCGGACAGCACTGACTTTGCTACGAGGGTACGATAGTTGAACCGCCCAAAGATTCTGATCCGTTCTTGCCACGATCTCTGTGCGTACTCGGCCGCTTCTCTGAATTTTCCAATTTCGAGATTGACGGTTGCAAGGTTTAGAGTTGTTACGACGGTCGTATTGTGATTTGGCCCCAGCGTTCGGAGTGCTGCATTCAGAGAGTTGATCAGAATCGGCAGGGCATCGTGCTTGCGATCGGTTCGTAGAAACAAATGTGCCAGCGTGTTCATTGAACGGATAGTGGCAGGGTGCTCCACCCCAAGCAATCGACTCCGCCTGTCAAGCGTTTCTCGCAATAATGGCTCGGCAATCTTGTATTTATGCATATACACATACAACTCCCCTAAGCTGTGGGCAGCCGACAATGTGCTCGGATGATCATCTCCATGCAGGGTTCTTGAATCTTCGTGGACCGAAGTCATTAGGGTTAGTGCTTCATCATATGAACGCTGTAACTGAAGCACGAAGGCCAAGTGCTTTCGAACCTCAACGGTATCCTTATGAACAGGGCCTTGAATCGTCTCACGTGTATTCAGTACTTGGCGTAGCAGCCGATTCGCCTCGTCGAGCTGGCTGGTGACCCGATACAGATTTCCGAGCGATTCAGCTGCCTGCAACGTTAGAAAGTGAGTTTCGCCTAAGTGCTGGGCCGTCAGTCGCAGTGCCTGCTTGTAAACGCGTTCGGCGTCATCGAGGCGGGTCATATCTTCATAAGCATCGCCGAGGCGCAGAAGCGTCTTCAACGATTCCGGGTGATGCTCACCCAGAACGCGCGTCATTTGTTCTTGAGACATGGAAAATCGTTTCTCCGCCTCAACATGATCGCCTAAGACGGCATACATGGCAGCCGAATCCCGGTAGGCTGTCAGTGTCTTTTCGTGTTCGGGGCCAAGATGCTGACTTCTGAGGCGCCAAGACTGTTCATACTGCTCTTTCGCCGGCCCATAGAGCCCCAAAACATTGTATACGGTTGCAAGTGACGAGCGAAGGTCGGCTTGGACGCCGGGCTGGTCAGCGAAATCCCGATTGATCGCATCCACTGCATGCGACAATACGCTAGCATCCAACAATCGGCTCGCAATGCCCGTCGTATCTAGGCGTGACATTAGCGCGTTATACTCTGCTAAGTGATCGGCCGTCAGATTTGTATCGGACTCGGCGAGCTGGCTTGCGCCGCGCCGAAGCTCGACGACTAGTTTGCGGCCCAGATCTTCAGCGCTAATGTTGGTAAGCATGCTAGATTGAAAACTAACGACGTCTTGAAGCTGACTCTGTCGTATTCTTGATTCACGCAGGAAATAGAGGCTGCTGACGAATCCGATAAGCAATGCAAGGACGGTAGTGACTACTCCGCCGACCAGCACTTTGTTTCGCACTGCAAACTTCTTGAGCTGATAAGCCATCGTTGCAGGTCGCGCCGAAATTGGCTCGCTACGAAGATACCGCCGGATATCGGCGGCCATCGATTCCGCCGACGCGTAACGACGTTCGCGATCCTTCTCCATCGCTTTTCGCACGATCGTTTCGACGTCTCCGCGATACCCCCCACTGAAGGTTCCGAGTGTCGACGGTTCATCCTCGCTAATCACGCGAACTGCCTCGTGAATCGCCAGGTCGCGAAATGAGTAGGGAAGTTCCCCTGCAAGTAATTCGTAAAGAATCACACCTAACGCGTAAACATCGCTGCGAATGTCCAATTCTTCCGAGTTTCCGACGGTTTGTTCAGGGCTCATATACGATAGCGTACCAACCAACTGTCCGATTTCTGTTTGCAGCGTGACGTTCTGCGTATCTGCATCAGTTGCTCGCGCGACGCCGAAGTCTAGGATTTTGGGTTGCCCAGATTCATCTACCACAATGTTGCTCGGCTTCAGATCCCGATGGATGATTCCCCGTAAATGGGCGTGATGCAATGCATCACAAACCTGGGCCACGAGGTCCAAGCGATCACGCGGATTCAATTCGTGGTGTCTGGCGAATTCATCGAGCGGAACACCTCGAATCAACTCCATTGCGATGAATGGCTGACTCACTGCCCCTGGCGTATCCGATTCCGCAAACCCCGCTTCATAGATCTGCGCTATTCCCGGGTGTTGGAGATGCCCGAGGATTTGAGCTTCACGTCGCAGCCGCTGCCTCAGTGTGGCGTTAGCCAATCCGGTCCGGAGAACTTTCAGGGCCACCCGTCGATGGGGATTCTCCTGTGTGGCTTCGTAAACCGCTCCCATGCCGCCGTGTCCGATCTTGCCCACGATGCGATACTTGCCAATCCGATCCGGAGCCCTCTCTGAATAATTCCTTGTGACCCCAGGCTCTTCGTTACCAATCTCCTTAAGTCCGGCCCGTAAATCAATTCCCTTTGCATTCTCAAGTATTGAAGCGCGACCATCCGCATCCAATAGGGATTCAATTTCGGCGCGAAGCGTTTTGTCATCGCCACATGCCTTCATTAGAAACGCGCTCCGTGATTCGAATGGAAGCTCGCGCGCCTCCAGAAACAGCTCTCCAGCCCGATTGTGGTCAGCAGCGCTCATAGATTTGGATCCGCCAGGCGGCGTGTCAGCCACGCGCGTGCAATCGTCCAGTCTCGCTTTGCGGTAGTCAGGCTGACACCCATCACGTCCGCCGCTTCGGCAATCTCTAGACCACCAAAAAATCGCAGCTCGCTCAGACGTCCCTGTCTATCATTTCGGTCCGCCAATGCTTCAATCGCGTCATGCAGATCGAGCACATCGAAGAACTGGCCACCGCCGCTCTCAGCTTCATCTTGCAACGTGATTCGGTCCCATTCATCGCCACCACGCTTTCGAGCCTTCCGATCTCGAGCATGATTGACCAACAGCCGCCGCATTGCTCGGGCAGCAACCGCAAAGAAGTGCTGCCTACCGTTGAATTCCAATGTGCCAGATCCGACCAATCGCACATAGGCCTCATGGACCAATGCGGTCGCTTGAAGGGAATGTCCCAGACGCTCGGCCTGCATGTAATGACCGGCCAGGGCCCGTAATTCGTCATAGACCAGCGGAAGGAGTTCTGTCGCGGCGGACGAATCGCCATCGGATAACTGGCCTAAAATCTGTGTCACCTTTTTTTGCGCCGGCTTTGGCATTGGGTTCGTAAACTCCTGGAATCCAAGCGATTATATCACGGGCGCCAGCCTTCAAAATACTCCTCAAATTTATCCTGAAAAAACTGGACCTCGCTGCCAGTCTTCCGTGCTTACTGATATGAGACCAGTAATTGTTAACCGCTAAAACTGTGGAAACGGGAGAAATTGCCAGATGAGTAATAAAAGATCGATTCAAAGAATCAGGATCCGTGTACTGATGGTTGGAATTGTATCCTGCTGTCCCATTTCCTTGTCGCACGCGAACTTGGTGATGGACTTGGTCACCGTAGGAAATCCGGGCAATCTCGATGACACACATGGAGAGGGGCACGGTGGCGTGGATTACATCTACGAGATGGGCAAATACGAGGTAACGGCCGGGCAGTATGCCGAGTTTCTCAACGCCGTTGCGTCGACTGACACGTACGGACTCTACCATACGAGAATGAACGCCGCAGAAGGATGGAATGGCTGTAATATCATCCGCAGCGGCTCGCCTGGCAGCTATACCTACAGCGTATCGCAGGACTGGGCAGATCGGCCGGTCAACTATGTGTCTTTTGGCGACGCAGCGCGATTCAGCAACTGGATGCACAACGGCCAGCCGGTCGGGGTCCAGGACCTGACAACCACAGAGAGCGGCTCGTACCTACTCGATGGGGCAACATCCAACGAGGCGCTGTCGTTAGTTACCCGTCAATCCAATTCGACATGGGTGATCCCGTCGGAGAACGAGTGGTACAAAGCGGCATACCATCACAATGATGGGGCCACAGACAACTACTGGAACTATCCCACGAGCAGCGACGTCGTTCCGAGCAACGACTTGGTCGCGCCTGATCCGGGAAACAATGCGACCTACTACCTGTCGTATCTCGAAGACGAATTCCCATTCGATTGGGTCCAAGATTGGACGACCGGCGGACCATATTTCCGTACGGAGGTTGGCGAACATGAGAATTCAGCCAGTCCCTACGGAACGTTCGACCAAGGCGGAAATATCCATGAAATTCTCGAGACGCCGATATCCAATTCGACGCGCGTGACGCGGGGCGGGACATTCTGGTACGAGGACCCGATGTTGCACGCGGAAAGTCGGTTCGGCGAGAATTCATCACATGAGTGGTTCACCAATGGCTTTCGGCTTGCCGTTGTGCCGGAGCCTGGAACTATTGTCTTCCTGTCAATCGGTGGATTGGCACTCGTACGTAGGCGACAGATTTGATTTCCAGCCCTTAAGTTTCTTGCCTCGCCATGTTTAGAATCATGAGACTTGAACATTTCTAGCGGGATTCAACTGCGTCCTATGATGGATGCTACCCCCGAAAGTATCTTCTTCACGACACCATGGAAAACTGCCTCGAATCCCCGCGCATCCAATAGAGAATCGCGTGGCCGGCCTTCCTAAGGCTATTCGATATACCAAACAAGGAGACGCAAAATGCGTAGGTCAAATCGTCAAACAGATATCTTAATCGCCCCTGCAACGCGAAGGCACAAAACTCAAACCTGTGTCGTCGCTGTAGCGGTATCGCTGTTCGCCGCAATGACGGCAAACGCGCAGTTGGTCATCTTCGACAATATTCCGTCCGACTATCAGTTTGGTGGCGGTGGGGCAACCATCAGGGGCGCCGGCGCAAATCCTCCTCTTGCCTCCATCTCCTTGGCGCAGCAATTCACGCCGACTGAGGACACTGTGTTGGGTAGCGTTCATCTAGGACTCAACGGCTCGCAAAGTGGCAATTACTTCGATGTAGATCTTTTTTCAGGTTCAGGTAACGGTCCGGACACGCACCTAGCGTCGCTCGGAACAGCGTTTGGCGTGTCTTTTGCTTGCTGCTTTCCGGCTGACTTCAACAGTCAAGCATTTATTTTGAATTCGACTGCGGAAATAACTCTCCAAGCGGGCGTGGAGTATTACATTGTGGTTAAGGCTCAATTGTCGACGAGTCAGGCCGCTTGGGCCACCGTTACCGACACCGTCGGGCATTGGCGTGACGTCGGCGGTACGGGGTGGACTTTTCATGACGGTATCGCTGATAAACAGTTGGCTATGCGAATATTCTCTGTGCCCCCCACGAGGATTGTGGGCCCACCCGATGCACCGATTGGGATAAGCAATTTGGTAATACCGTATTCTGGTGGGATCGCGCTGTTCGACGTGAAATTCGATGAGAGGGCATTCGACGCAACGTACGAAACCGGAGTAACAGGCCTGCCGTTCACGACGGACGTCGACATTGCAGCAGCGATGCATGCGACCGGCGATTACTTGCATCAGAGTGGCGCATTCCAACTTGGCTCAAGCCCCACGAATGACGGTCAGGTAAATACAAGAATATATTACCCCGACGCATATGATGCGATGGACGTTACGAGGGGATACAGGGTGAGCTTGACTCCCGCTGGCTGGACTTCAAGGGAATTTGAATCGACCCTCTTCGCTCGCGGACAGAGTTTTCCAAATCTTGGATTCGATCGCCATGTTTGGGCGACATTCACACCTGTCCGTGCTGAATCAGCCGTCGCCGTGAAGACGATTACAGTGACGCACCCGGGCAACGCCGGTGATGATCCGCACGGCAGCTACGGTTCAGTGGATTATGTGTACGACATCGGTCAGTTCGAGATCACGGTTGGGCAGTATACCGAATTCCTCAACGCCGTTGCTGCTGACGATACATACGGTTTGTACAACCCGGACATGTGGACTGAAGTGCGTGGCTGCAAGATCGAGCGCACCGGCATATCGGGCAACTACCACTATAGCGTTGCATCGGACTGGCGCGATTTGCCGGTGAACTTCGTTTCGTGGGGCGACGCAGTACGGTTCTGCAATTGGATGCACAATGGCCAACCTGCCGGCATCCAAGATATGACGACGACGGAGGACGGCTCATACTTTCTTAACGGGGCGGTGACTAATGAGGAGCTGATCATGGTCGCTCGCGAACCAGATGCCACCTGGGTGCTTCCGACGGAAGACGAGTGGTATAAGTCGGCGTATCACTACAACGACGGGGTGACCACGAATTATTGGGATTTTCCAACGTGTTCGGACACGGCGCCGTGGTCTGAGATTCCTCCTGGTGTGAATATGGACAATGGCTCCGCGAATTTCTTTGGCAGCGAATTCGCTGTTGGTGCGCCGTACTACCGCACTGATGTCGGCGCGTATGATGCCAAGCCGTCTGCTAGCCCGTACGGGACGTTCGATCAAGGTGGCAATGTTTTCGAATGGTCCGAGGGGATTGCATTCACGACGTCGCGCGTGATGCGTGGCGGAGCGTTCTATAGTTCCTCTGATGATCTTCGCTCTTGGAATCGAAACAGTTTCAGCCCTGCGAACGAATGGGACGGTTTCGGGTTTCGCGTCGCCCACACGAGAATATTAACTTCGCCCTGTCTTGTGCCTGAACAACTTGGTTCATTCCAATCTGGTGGCCAGGCGAAGAATGTGGCGATCGAGGGCGGTATCGCATACGTGGCCAATGGAGATCATGGATTGCTGGTTGTTGACGTAAACGATCCGACAGCGCCCATGCACCTGAGCTCACCCGACATGTCGACCGACGCGTTCGATATTCGTGCCATTGGAACCACGATTTATATCACGGATCTGAATCTAGGGTTGCTCATTGTCGATGCAAGCACACCGACGTCGCCTACGCTGCTCGGTTCGTTCGACGTAGGAGGCCCCGCATTCGGCTTTTCAATTCAGGGAACGACTGCATACGTCGCCGCGTTCTTAAACGGGCTTGAGATTATTGATGCAAGCATCCCAGCCACGCCCGTTTCACTCGGAAGCGTCGATGGGTTTGGTTTGGCAACAGACGTGACCGTCGTGGGCGGGATTGCGTATGTGACCACATTCGATCAAGGACTGCAGATTCTCGATGTGAGTGATCCCGCCAACATCACCATGCTCGGCAATTATGACACACCAGGCGAAGCTGTAAGTGTAGCGGTCGACAATGGCGTTGCTTTTGTCGCCGATGGTGAGGCGGGATTATTAGCAATCGATGTGAGCGATCCCTCAGAACCTTGGCTGATCAGTGCCTACGGCACGCCGGGAATTGCAGTCAACGTGGCAGTCGAAGACGCCACCGTATACGTCGCCGATGCTGACGCTGGCTTGCTGCTTATCGATGTAAGCAATCCCGTGTTACCTGATCTGGCGAGTTGGTACGGGACGCCCGGTACGGCCACCGGAGTGCTAGTTGACGAAACAGTGGTTTTCATTGCGGACAACAACTTCGGGCTTCACATCGTCGATACTGAAGGCAACAGCGCACCAGAGGCTTGCGACACTGCGTGCGGCGGTGGGCGGCCGTTGGGTGATGTGACCGGCGACATGGTCGCGGACTTGAATGACCTGCCGATGTTCGCGACGATCGTGCTCGACCCGACATCGGCGACCGAAGACGAATTTTGCGCCGCTGACGTCAACGAAGACGGCGTCGTAAATGGTCGGGATGTTCAGGGCTTTATGTCGGTGATGCTGGTGCCCTAGAAAACTACTCGGCAAATCGCACCGACTCTACAAGGCCTCTCGATGTATCTTGTCGCATCGCGGGGCTTTGTTCAGTAGACAGATGATCGCGGACTAAGAGCCATCATGACCTGACATTGCGCAACCCGCAGGTCAGCCGATCATAAGTCACCCAATTTATTAAACTTACGAATATCGTATTTGTGCCAGGACTGTATAGGGATGGTCTAGGACTGACAATCAGGCCCAAGATCGCCGTTCTGATTACTACACGCCCTGGAGCGATAGACGTAAGTCATTAAGATTCAAGAGTTAACAAATATGGAAACAAGTCACTGACTGTCAGGTTATGAGCCGCGATTTACACTCTTGCGTAAATCGTTATCTCAATTGCAGTTAGGGACTTAGCCGTGATTATGAATGTGGAAAAGTGCGGAAAGTCGTGGCAAATTGAGGCAGCTTGGCAAGCCCAAAACACGCCCCCTATAAAATTGCTCGTCGGACAACGCCCATCCCACCATTGCTGCTCGGGCGCGGGATTGTGAACTCGCCGATATGCACGGGCGTGAGAGCGATTGAATTAGATTATTGGTCCGCGGCGAGTCATACGGCGAAAACCTCGCCTTGGCTCAGCGGTTTGATCGGGCGTATGTGTATCGTCACGCATCAGCTCATTGAGCGAATTGATTCGTTCGCGAGCACGCACCAATACTCGCTCGCGCTGCCAATCAGGAATTTCGCTGCACAGCGCTCGTAGGTGATTCTCGCTGATTTACTAGACTTAACTGATAACAGTGTATTACGCTTAGACGCCTTTTAGGAAGTAGCGTCAATGCTTGTGCCGTGCCGGACGACTTGCCAATTTGTTCATTTCGGGGCCGGTTGCTGATTCCCAACTCAACTTGGGGCGAGCGACGGATCGTCTACCCATAGGCCGCAAGGAGATATCTTATTGCAGAGGCGATAGCAATACCTACCAAACCCCACGGAATTATCTTTAGTTCCCAGTGAATCTCGAAGAATTTTCTCCTTGTCTTGCTGTTGGGATCATCCTGCAATACCCATCCAATCAAACGCGTAATAAGGCGAGCGCCTTTCTTGGTGGTATGATTATCTTGATCCAGTGCCGTCGTGTTTAGCGCTTTCGAGCTTAGCATAGCCATCTCCATTTCCGGTCGTCCGAGTACCACAATCTAATTTTTCCGGATCTCACGAGCCGAGCCTGCTACGCCTCAGGTCGTCTAGCACTTAAAGCGTCAACCGCTCGCCATGCCCGCAAAAAAAAGCAAAATGGAAGGAAGCCGCTAAGGCTAGGTTCGCGCCCAGAGCCCGAATCGCTGGCCTATCGTGATTCGCTGATTGGTTGCCAACTCAACAAGCAGGGTCATCTCTTAGCAACCAATATGTACCATAATCTCAACAAAGATAGAAAAACCGCTTGTGCTCGACGCGGCGGCGTGCGCCCGAGTCGTTGGTATTGCTGCACTGTCAAGCGGTGCCAATATTTCCGGAATGCAGATAAAATAGGGGGATGGAATCCAGACCCGACAAGGCTGAATTGGCTGATATTCTAAATGACGCTGAGTTGGCGGCGCGCGAACTGTTGCCATTGGTTTATGATGAATTGCGGAATTTGGCCGCACGTTATCTGCAAAGAGAGCGCGCGGGCCACTCACTCGACCCGACTGCACTGGTACACGAGGCTTTTCTTAATATGGTGGATCAGTCGCGAGTGGATTGGCAAGGGAAGACCCATTTTCTCGCTGTTTCGGCTGACGCGATGCGTCGCATCTTGATCGACCACGCGCGAGCGCGCAACCGGCACAAGCGTGGCGGCGATTGGCGACGTATCGCATTCGACCATGCCGTCGAAGAACTGGCGATGTCGGATGCGGACCTCATCGAGTTTCGTGATGCGCTCGAACGTTTGTCAGAGCTAGATGCGCGCCAAGCCCGGGTCGTAGAGTTGCGGCTTCTCGCCGGTTTGGCAATGGACGAAATCGCAGGGTTATTGAAGGTGTCAAAGCGAACCATCGAAGGCGACTGGCAGCACGCCAAGGCGTGGCTACGCGCCGAACTGAGTACGGACAAGCCGTCTTGAACCCTGATCAGCACGCTAAAGCCAAACGGATATTTCTCGCCGCCTGCGCCGTGCCCCCGCAAGAGCGCGATGAGCTAGTCGGACGGTTGTGCGCGGGCGATTCAGCGCTACGGGCGGAAGTCGATAGATTACTTTCCCATCATCACACTGAAGAGGGCACACTCGGTATCTCGGCTTTTATCCCGCGTCGATCGCCGATCGAGGGCACTGACGCGGAAGCGCCGGTAGAAATCAACGGCATTCGACAGCTTTCACCGGGAGTCGTCGTATCTGATCGCTATCGGATTATCGAGCGTCTGGGCGAAGGCGGTATGGGCGTAGTGTTTCGCGCTGATGATTTGCAGTTAGGGCAGGTTGTCGCCCTAAAGTTTATTCACCCGGATATTGCGAGCCATCCTACCTTGCGCTCACGGTTTGAGAGTGAAGTAAAACTCTCGCGCGAGATTAGCCATCCAAATATCGCCCGCGTCCATGACATAGGTGAGTTCATGGGAGCGCCCTTTATCACGATGGAGTTCGTGGATGGGGAAGACATTGGCTCACTAATTCGCCGGGCAGGGCGTGTGTCCAACGATCGCGCTTTGGAAATCGCGAGACAGCTTTTCGCGGGCCTGAGCGCTGCTCATATCAATGGCATCATCCATCGTGATCTAAAGCCTGCCAATGTCATGGTCGATTCGGGTGGCGAAGTCAAAATTATGGACTTCGGGTTGGCGGCGTTAAGGGGGACGGTCTCGCATGAAGAGATTAAGGCTGGAACCCCGCGTTATATGGCTCCCGAGCAACTTGAGGGAGTCGCAGTCGATGAACTGAGCGATATCTATTCGGCAGGACTGGTGTTATATGAATTAGCAACCGGTCAACGGCCCAATGCGACACCGACAAATGTAACAACGCAACGCGACAGTCATTCAAGTCAGGTAGTTTCACCTTCTAGGCTCGCGTCAGATATCGATCCGAACTTCGAAGATGTCATCATTGCGTGTTTGCAGGCGAATCCCGCACGGCGACCGCAATCGGCGCTGGCAGCGGCGGCCGCGTTGCCGGGAAGCAACATGATTGCTGCGGCAATATCAGCGGGGCGGGTACCAAGTCGTGACTTGTTAGCAGCGAGTTCTACCCAGCAGCTTACAGACTTGCGTATGGTGCGGGGTATTACAGCGTTAACGGCCTTCATTGCATTGGTCGCGTTTGGATTTGGGCTCGATATGCATCCATTTTCGACGGGCGGTCCGATGCGATCGCCTGATGCAATTAAAGACCGTGCGCAGCGAATACTTGGTGCCGCCAATCAATCGGTAGATGATACCCGATTGCACTTTTCCTTTGTCGATGGTGGCAGTCTGTCTCAGTCAGACGAAGTGTTTCAAAACGCGAAAAACGGCCTTGATTTTCGAATCAGCAGCGATAGCGCGGTCGTAGCGCGTGTCTCAGATCGAGTGCCCGCAAGTCAGTCGGTCCATTCTGACTTATTGTCGATCATCACGCCGTCACCACGACCTGTAGCGCGCGAGCTGGGCCCGACATTCGAGAACAAGATATTCTTCGATTCTGCTGGTCGTTTGCTCAGTATGCGATGGCAGTCTATCTCATCAAGTATTCTTGATGCCAATAACGAACCGGATGTCCCATCGCTATTTGATACTGCTGGCTTGAGACTACAGAATTTTGTAACGTGCGAGCCGATCGGAAACCCACTCGTGCAGTTTGATCGGCAGATCGCATTTCGATGCGCGCAGAATGAACGAGAAGCGAGCACGCCGGACAGAGTCGAGATTGCCTTTAACGGTCCACGCGTGGTCTCGTTCGCTGCCATATATCAAACTGAAGTGAATCGTCCAGTTGAAGCTGAGCCTTCATCTCGAGCGGTGTTTCTAAGGCTTGCGCGAACCATATTGTTGGTTGTTCTTATCATTGTTGCGATTCCGATTGCGTGGCGGCGAACAGGGGGGCAAGGCGATGTGCGTGGTGCGCTGCGTCTTGCGACTGGGATTTTCGCAATCAGTATGCTATCAGAGTTGCTTGGAATGACTGGCGGAAGCTCGCCCGTCTTGTTTCTTGAGGAGCTAGCCGTTCGTACCCTCGTTGCATTGTCGAGCGCTGCGTTATTGGCTTTGTTTTACTTCGCCTTAGAGGCGTCATTGCGCCGATCGCAGCCCCACACGTTGGCGGGGTGGTGCCGAGTATTGAATGGGCGCATCAATGACCGCGTTGTTGCCCGCGATGTACTCGTAGGGTGTCTGATTGGTGTATTCTGGGCTGCTTTAGCTTTCTTTGATCGACGGTCCATCACAGGTGACTTTTTCCTTGGCTCAACACTGGGTATCAATTGGAATTATCTTGTTAGTATTCGCCATGGCATTGTCGGGGTTATCGAGATTGTTCGGTTGAGCTTCTACACCTCGATGTCGTTCTTGCTGATCGTGGTTATTTCAATTCGGATCGCTCCGTCGAATAAGCGTCTTTCAACTCTAATCGCCTTTATGATTGGCTGCATTTTTGTCGCGCCTTTTACAGCGAATGCTTATTGGGCTCTCACCATTTCTGCAATTGGCGGCGTAGGGGTTGCTTTGTATGCGCTGCTGCGATGGGGCTTGGTTACGTTGGTCGTCGCTATTGCCGTCAACAAACTACTCGTAACATTCCCCCTTACGCTTACAAGCAATCTGTGGTATTTCGATTTTACGCTTTTGGTAGGTCTTTTGATTTTAGGATTGATTGCGTGGGCGCACTATTATGCGACCCTAAGGCTATCAGTCGATCGAGTTAATTAGCCGGGCATCCAACAGTTACCGCCGAAACGGGGCGGTGAACATTAATTTTCAGCAAAAAACTCCTGCGGATTCTCCGCGCATCTACCGCGTTCTTTGGTGGCAAGAAAACGAATGATAATGACGAGTGGCATCGTCAATCGAGCAAGGGCTCGACCCCGTCATCATCACACGTTTTCAAATTCGACAGGAGTATTGCCATGAAGAAACGAAACCGCATGAAGAAAATTCTTTTGGGATTCAGTGGCTTGGCGGCATACCAATTCGCCGGTTGCGATTTCCTCGGACAGTTCTCCGAGCTGATCCCCGGTTTACCGGGGGTTGGCGGATAGTATTCCCCTCTCTCCTCCCCTCTGCGTCGGCGGCCTTGCGCCGCCGACGTTCTTTTCACTAATAACGAAACTGGACTTGTTGGCGAATCTCTTTGCAACTCAGGTGGAGTATCGATGCAACGCACGGATAAAATCTACTTAACAGGAACCGGTAGCTGTTTGCCGGGATTGCCAATCACCAACTGCCAAGTTGAAACAATTCTCGGACACCTACCGGATGCCCCACCCAAAGTACAGTCATTTGTGAAGTCGATGGGGCCGCGCATGCTCGAAAGGAGTGGTATCGAAACCCGGCACTTTGCCGTCGATCCTGAAACTGGCAATCTGACGCACTCTTTTGCAAGCTTAGCGGAGGCGGCGGCACGAAATGCAATCGACGCTGCCGAGTTGATACCCGAAGAGATCGATTTTTTGGTTATCTCATGCCCGTCTTACGATCAAAGTACGCCGCCCACCAGCGCGATGTTGCAAGAGCGCTTGGGGATTGAAACATGTGCGGAAATGGAAATTCACTCGAATTGCAGTGGCGTAGGTAAGGCAGTACAGGTCGCGTTCGATGCGCTGTCGAGTGGTCGATACCGAACCGCTTTGGTGTGTTACGCCCAACTCTCGTCGGTCTATCTGCGCGACTGTTATTTCAACCAAGCTGCGATGAATAAAGTCAACGCTGCCTTGCGATGGATACTTGCCGATGGGGCCGGAGCAGTCGTTCTGCAGTCCTTGCCCCACGGCGGTGACAAACCGGTGGTGTTAGGGACCTTCGTCGAGTCAGTTGGCGGTGGAAGACCGGCGGGAATGACAGCGGGCGGTGCGGTTCTCGATCTCATGGAGCACGATCGACAAATACCCCAACTGTACGATGACGGCATGCATCATCTTTGGCAGGACTTTAATGCTGTAAATGATAATGCAGCGCCCTTGCTACTCGAAGGGTTGGTGCGCTCTGCGTTCTCAACACGGCTTACGACGAGTGAGGTGGATCATTACATCGTTTCGATTCCGACCAAAAAGCTCTACGACGACTACATCGAGACGTTCGAATCCCGACTGGGCGTCAGTCGCGATCGCATACAGTTTCGATGTGGCGGAATTGGTTACGTTGGCGGTGCCGCGACGCTGGTGCACTTGGATCAAATGATGCGCGGTGGCGAGATTCAGCCCGGACACACTGTCATGGTGCACGCTGTCGAATCGAGCAAGTGGATGACAGCGGGCTTTGCACTTCGATGGGAACCTAATGGAACCACTAGCCCCGGCAATAGCTAGAGGCGAGTGTTTGGTGCGAGTGTTTCAACTTACTGATGGATGATGGGTAACGCGCATACCTGAGGGATCGACATGTTGTGTGAATCGCAGAGTACCGAGGAACTGATCGAGAGCATACGCTGTTTTTTGGACACGTGGGATTTCCATCTCAATGAGTCAATGCATCTGTACGTGAAGCCACGGCGTACGGTCGTTACGACTCATGAATTGCACGGCTTTTTGGCGAGACTATCGCTATTGATAGAGGATGATTTTCCAGACGTCGTAACTTTTGATTTCTCAGCGACCGCCATGAAGGGCTGCCATTGGCGCAGGCTCAAAGCGAACCTAGAGTCCTATTCTTACATTTTGCCGGTATATATGGTGGTCGAGACACGAGGGCTTGGGAATCGAGTCACCTGGGTTTGCCGTAGTCCCCATATCGGGTCCAGTTGCTGAGTTAGAAAACAACCGTCATCCGGTCAAACCGACCTTATTATTCGATGAAGCGAATTCCCTCGCGGACAGGTATCCCACGGCGCCGTGCGGACGGTCGAGGTTGCAATGTCGACGCCAAATTCCGGCCTTCTACCTAGCATCGTCCAGCGAAAGAAATCAACTCTCGGTCAAACTTTGAGCACGCAGCCTATCGGAGCAATTAGGAGGCCCTCCCTTGATCGAAATATGAACTATTGATCGATCAACTGAGTCGGCTAGGGTAGACCACGCAATCTCAATCACCTTACACAGGATACTTTTGCGACGAGTGGTAGCAAATCGGACGCATTAGTGATGACGCCACGCCTTCGGCATAGGCGTCGCAGCGGTGGTTCAATTTCAGACTTCCGTAGAGGATTTTTTTGATTTAGCCACTTTACCTTGCGACGATGGGCGGTGTCGGATTTGCGAAATCGCGCCAGATACTCGACATCACCAACAACGCGACAGATATATATCTTCTTTTTCCGCAGGACGAGTACTAGATCCCCCCTCTTCATCTCGACAATAAATCGCCAAAGGTGGCCTACATCAATACCTAATTGATGAGAAGTCTCGTACTTGTGAGGATACGCCGCCTTTAGACACATCCGAAATTGTGCTTTGTCAGGATCTTTTCTTGTAAGATCAGCCGCCTTACTCCATCCAACAATTAACTGGTCTCGTTCAAGGGCTTCGTCGACTCTATCAACGTCGCGGAGAACGATTCGCAATTGGCTTCGCCGCGCCACGAACCCACTCCCCGCGTACCGGGTGGGTGGAAAGCTGCTGTTTAGATGGCCCGAAGTTGAGGCCTGGATCGAATCCCATCGCATTAACCCAATCGACTGCAAAGGACTCGCAGACCAGCTGATCAAGGAGGCTTTTAGTGCCCAAACGAAACACAAAGAAAAAAAGTAACACGAGCAAAGTTAGGAATGCCAAAGAAACGAACCAACCGAGAACGGGAAAGAAGAAAAAGAAAGCCAGCGAATTCAATTTGATTAAGCGCACCCTCCGTGTCATGTTCCGTGACGAGGAGGAAATAATCGAGGTCCGCGCATTGGATGTTCAAGTCTCGGGTAGACGCAGGACGGCATCTGGATTCTTCGACAACCGCGCGTATGCACTAACCGCAATTAGACGACTGGAAAAAAGGGGCGCTTCAGGAAACTATATAAACCTACATAAAATCAGTCCAGCCCTCCTGGGTCGAGCGCGAAACCGCATCGAGTATTTCAAGCCGATTGCATCGAAGGATGAAGATGTCATCGCGCGAAAATATCTTTTGGTCGATATCGACCCCGAGCGTCCCGCAGGCACGAGCGCCAGCGAAGATGAGGTGCAACATGCGAAGGCCAAGGTCAACGAAGTAAGGGCTGAACTGGATTCCGAGCTCGGTGCCCCGTCGATCGTTGCGTTCTCCGGCAATGGCTACCACTTACTCTACGAAGTGGACCTTCCCAACGACAAGGCGTCGTCGGAGATTTTCAAGGACTGCCTGAAGATTCTATCCGACCGTTACTCCGATGATAACGCCAAGATAGATACAGCCGTTTACAACGCCTCAAGAATCGTCCGCCTCTACGGGACATTCGCTCGAAAAGGCGATGAAATCCCGGAGCAAGATCGCGTACACCGACGCTCGAAGATCATTGAAACGAATGAATCGATCCTTACGTGCGAGCAACTTAGAACGTTCGTGGCAAATAACAAGCAATTCAGCACGTCTTCGTGTATTCAAGGCCGAATCCGCTGGCCTTGGCAAACTGCTGAAGAATTTTTCGAGTATCTTGCGGAGCGAGGTGTCGAAGTTGCGGGGATAAAGTCTGCCCCACGCGAACGCACCGTCATCAACTTAGCGGGATGCCCCATTCATCCGGAACATGGATATAACAAGGACACGGGCATCATTTGGTCACCCGACAACATCGGATTCAACTGCTTCCATAATTCCTGCCAAGATTACAGCTGGATTGATGTGCTAGCCCAAATCCATCCGGCTTGGCGTCGTGATCTACAGGTAACGCCTACTAAGGCTACGCAATCTCCAAAGATTGCATATGAGCCTTTCCCCCTAGATTCCTTGCCCGATCAGATCGCACTGTACGTTGCGAAATCGGCCAAAGCTATCGGTTGTGACCCAGCTATGATCGCAGTACCGATTATCTCGGCGCTTGCTGCCGCCATCGACAACACGCGCGTTATTGAAGTAAAGCCCGGCTGGAAAGAACCGAGTGTTGTTTGGACAACAATTGTCGGTGAATCCGGTACACAAAAGTCGCCAGCATTGGACAAGGCACTAGAGTTCACACAAGAACTTGAACGGCTAGCGTTTGATGAGTTCTATCGCGCGAAAGCAAAATATGATGCAGACATGAAGATCTACAGGGAGGCCAAGAAGAAAGACAATCTCGATGGGATGGAGGAACCAGTAAAGCCTGAACTGAAGCGATACATCGTACGCGATATCACAATTGAGTCCCTCGCAGAACGTCAGGAGGAAGGGCCGCGCGGACTCCTACTATTCAGTGAAGAAATTTCACAGTGGTACCGAGGTATTGAGCGATATGGAAAAGGACAAGACGCGGGGCCGTGGCTATGCATGCACGGGGCACGCCCCTACTCCGTTGATCGCAAGACAAGCGAACGGAAACTAATTTATGTCAAGCAGTCTGGCCTGAGTATTACCGGGAGTATCCAACCGGGCGTGCTTGAGAGCGTTTTCGATCAACAGTCATTCGAGGCGGGAGTCATGGCGCGCATGCTGATGGTGTATCCGCCGAAGCAACGCAGACGATGGTCTGAACATAGTGTAACTGGTGTGTTCGTTAATATTGTTGAATCAACCTTCAGCAATCTCTACGCACTCGAACTTGAATCCGATCAACCAAAGGCGCTTAGATTTAAATCCGATGCTAAAGAAATTTGGATCAAGTTCTTCAACGAGCACGGCAATGAGCAATTTCATTTGTCTGGAGATCTTGCATCCGCCTGGTCGAAGCTAGAAGGATACGTCGCGCGCTTTGCTCTCATCATCGAGCTATCCAAGTGGGCGAGCAAAGAGAAAGCCTCCGCCCCACCAAAATACATCTCGGTAGACTCCATTGAAAGTGCGATCAAGCTCGGTCGCTGGTTTTGTCGCGAAACCGAGCGCGTCTATTCGATATTCGGGCGAAACCAGCACTCGCCAAGTGTGGAACGAGACATCAAGAACGTCGTGCAATCCGATGGCCCGATTACCGAGCGCGACATTAGTCGTCGCCTTGGGGCCATCGACAAAGACGTGATCGAAAGAACGCTTTACCAAATGGTAGAAAGGCGGATTCTCAAGCGTGAGGACTCACCAGCTGGAGCCCCCGGCAGACCGACCTGCAGCTACACGATCAATGAGGCTGACTTCATTGACGAAACCCCAGAAAATGGGGGATATGACGAGGTTTTGACAAGTCTGATGGCTAAGCATGGCTTCATCGACCACCAAAGCGACCAAAGTCGCAAGAAGCGAAAAATAGTAAAGAAGCGTGGAGCGACCACTACTACGAAGATCACGGCGAAAAAGCCGTCTTCAAAGAAGCGTAAGAAAAGACGAAATCGCCCGACCTAGGTCATGATCACGCGACGGGAGCGTCAATACCTCCAAGAGCCCTTGAATATTGGGGTATTGACAATGATAAACCGACCTGGAGGCACTGCCCCCACAGGTCGACGGCTGTCAACCCCGCTCTCAACCTGTACTTCCGTCATCAGCCAAAACTGTAAGGACGCTATAGGGAGCGAAGAAAATTATCACGAACGCTGACGAATAAAGGAGTCAAAGATGAGATCATTCGACATAGTACATAAAGAGACATTTGTCTCTATTAAGAATCATGGGCGTCATCGTCAAGCAAAAAATTCGAGGCAAAGGTAAGCCCTGGTGGATATTCATCCATCACGAGGGCCGCACGACTACGAAAAAGATCGGTGATCGGCGCTCTGCCGAGCTGGTCGCTACTGAGGTGCGCAAGCGGCTCAAAGTCGGAGAATTGAATCTCCCCGTCGAACCCAAGGCTAAGCTGCCTACTTTTGCCGAATACAGCACTCACTACATCGAGACGTATGCCAAGGGCACTTGCAAGCCAAATACATGGAAGGGTTACGAAGCCATCATCCGGTATCACTTGCTCGGCCATTGGAAGCATCGCCGCATGGATGATATCCGGCGACCGGATGTCAAACAGCTGCTGCTAGCTAAGCAGCGCTCGGGCTTGTCCCCCAAATCTGTCGAGAATATTAAAGCCCTGATCAGCGGTATCTTCACCCAAGCCGTCGAAGAAGAGGTGCTTCAAGTCAATCCTGCGTTACGGCTCGGTCGCTTCATCCAAAAGCAAGATCGCAAGCGTCACGTCAAGCCGCTCACAAGGGAGCAGGCGTCCAATCTACTGGCCACTGCCAAGGTAGATGCCCCCGAGCATTACGCCATGCTGCTAACCGCGCTGCGGACCGGCATGCGCTTGGGCGAAGTAGTCGGCTTGGCGTGGGAGGACATCAACTTCGCCAGCGATTGCATCAACGTGCAGCGCTCCTACTCGGGCGGGGCATTCTCGACACCCAAGTCGCGTAAATCCCGAATCGTCGATATGAGCGATCAGCTCAAGACGACGCTCCTCGATCACCAGAGCTGGCTACGTCAGCACCATCGCGGACGTTTACCGACAGTGCAAGTGATCGACGGCAAGCAGCGTGACTGCATCGAATTGGTCTTTCCCAACCGGAACGGCAACCCATTGTGTAGCGACAATTTCCGTGCCCGGATTTGGGGCAAGCTGCTCAAAGACGCTGAGCTACCGCCCACCCGCATTCACGACCTTCGCCACACCTTTGCGAGCCTGTTGCTGGCCAACGGCGAGCCCCTGCATTACGTCAAGGAGCAGATGGGCCATGCATCAATCCAGACGACTGTCGATGTCTACGGGCATTTGGTGCAGGGATCGAATCGCCAAGCCGTGAACCGGCTGGATGACGAATCACCGGCCCTGCGGCTCGTAACGGGCGACGTCGGGTGACGGACCCCGTGATCAGGTATACTACCTAGCTGAACACCAGCGGGCCGCACGGTGCGACCTGCAGGAGGATACTGACTGAGCGAACCGAACAACTGAACTTTTCGCATAGCGAGAAGAGCTGCTTCCCGAAATACCGCCAACTTGGGCTTCGGCCCTTGAACAAAGATGGCAGCACGACTTGCCGCGCTCCCGCATGGGAGCGTTGGCCATGTGCTGTATCTTTGTGCCCCTTGGCGGGGGTCTTGTGAGCGGTCGTGGTTCGACGCTCCTTTTTTTTGCCGGAGGCCCCGCCATGAAGTTCATGAAGAAACTGCTCACACTCGGCCTGATTGGATTTGCAGCCTTTCTCGTACTCGGCGTGATCTTCACCTCGCGTCGCTCCGATACGCCGACTACCAATACGACACCTGTCACGATGCAGCCCGCCATTAATCAGCCGTCAATGCCGGCAGCGCAGCAGCCACCTGTAATAAAGGCATCTGAGCGACCAAAGATCACGAAGTCCGTTGACATCCCACCCACAAAAAAGCCCGTTGAGATTCCCAAGTATACGGTGAAAGATGAACAGGTATCAGACGTTCCGATTTCCTTTGAGGTCGTTCAGAAAATATCGGTGAAAAGAAAGCCGACACGTATCGAATTTGATGCGTTACTTCGCCACCAATTTGACAAGCTCAAGAATAGACGCGGAAAAGGCGGACGCACCCCAAGTGAAATTTACATCTTTGCATACGCGGAGCATCGCTATCATGAAAAAATAAATGAAGCATGGATCGGTCGGCTTTCATTCAATTCAAACAATAGTGATAAGGCTCCTAACGTTGAATTCAGCCCCAAGCGCATCCGTGCCCAATTCGAGAAGCCCAAGGACAAGTACGGACTGAGTGAAGTGCAACGGCAAGAGGTCTACTGGAAGCTGCTGGAAGCCGAAGATCGAGCGATGAAGAAGGCCGGAGCAGACGACAATGAGTATGACGCGAAAATCTATGACCGGGTCCACAAGCGACTCGAACAGGCGGTCTTCGATGAATTCAAGATCGACAAAGATATTGCCGTGAAGATTGCCGTCGAGGGTATGAACAAGGGTTGGCCCAAGCCGCCACTCGATTAGTTCGACCGTCCCGCGAACCAACATCAATCAGTAGCGTAGATTTCGGTGAGGGCAACTGACTGCCCCACCGGAGTCCCTTATGCAATCGCCCGAACTTTGGCCATCGGAGCGGTGGGCGGACCACTTCCGCCGCAACCGCGAGGCATCGCTGCCCCCATCCCTCGATGATTCCGCTAGTCTTACAGATGCCGAGCGGAAAGTCATCACGAGTTCCGTACAAGCCTTCCAATTAGGTGAGAATTCAGAGGGTCGCAATCTGCTTCACGCAGCGCAAGCCTATGCCCGTAAGTGCAACGACCCAGCCTACGTTGACGCCATCCGACTATTCATTGCGGAAGAGCAGCGGCACGCCCTCTATCTAGCCAAGTTCATGGCCATTGAAGGCATCCCCAGAATCAAGAAGAACTGGACCGATTCGGTCTTTCGTCTTTTGCGAAAACCGATGGGTCTTGAGACGTCGATCAGCGTCCTGCTCGTCGCGGAAGTCATTGCAGCCGTTTACTACGATGCCTTGCGCGAATCCACTAGTTCACCCTTGCTCAAGCGAATCTGCGATCAAATCCTAAGAGATGAAGATCACCACATTCGCTTTCAATCCGAGCGGCTCGGTACACTAAGAAAACACCGTTCTAGGCTGTATAGCGCCATCTCTAACACTATTCACCGGGTGCTTTTCTTTGGAACTTGCTTCGTCGTCTGGCGTGAACATCGGCGCGTATTCAGAGCTGGAGGCTTCCATTTCCGTCGCTATTGGAAAGCTTGCTGGGGCGAGATGGGCCGCGCTATCAGTCTCATTCGGCAGGCATCGGAGCACCAGAGGACAATAGGCCCAACGCATAGCGATCCTCCAAGTCGTCAGTCAAAAACAACTCCGTCCATGAAAAATGTGGCATGGCGATCACAGACGCTTACGTAGAGCATTAGTGTTGCGGATCAACACACGTTACTAGCTGAGCCTTAAGGCGTAACAACGGGCGGTCGCTGGAAAGCTAAATACGCCCGATACGCGCGTGACATATTTGCCAGGGGATCTTCAACTAGCGCCCCTATCGCCGTAGAACCCCCGCAAACGCTGTATACACGGTTTTGACATCGTCAGCAGCCGACCAATCGCCGGTAGCCTGAATGCTGCGTAGTTTCGGTGAAAATTAGCTCTAGTAGCCTACGTTTCTGAGCTGAATTTTGAGGTGGAAACCGCTTTATTCTAAGGCACGGTCCACCCATCCCATCGTGATAATCAGGGTCAACCTGAGCGCCACCGTCTCGTAGTTGTGTCAAAAAGGCTTTGACACGATGACATCTTCGATTACTGCAACAGTATATCTTTGAAGCAGGTTCTTTAGGGCGCGGAGCTTTCTTGCCATAGATACAATACTTGCATTGATACGGGTCGGAACCAGTGCGAGATGCTTGCTTTACCCACTGACGACATACTGGACAAAAATGACGATATGACCTGAACCGTGGGTGCTTTGCCTCGCTAACGTCGTTGGAATCAATTTCGAAACCAAATAACGCTAAGTACTCCGGCGCGATTCTGTCGGGAAGGCTCATAACTCATTCTCAGTTCTTCTGGCGCCCTGGCGATATCGAAGCGAACGAGGACCCGTACCATTTCTATCCAATAATTTAATCGGATTGTAAATCAATTATTTTGATTCTAGATTCCTTCCAGTACGCGACCATCCCAAACCATCCCTATACAGTCCCATCGGAAAATTCTGCGCAGCAGCGAACATCAACGACTTTCGCTAACTACTTGTAAAAAGGGAGTTAAGAGAATAGCGGGGGGAGGACTCGAACCTCCGACCTCCGGGTTATGAGCCCGACGAGCTGCCAACTGCTCTACCCCGCAATCGGAACGCTGCAATATAGACGCCCATCGCAATATCGTCAATTCATGAGATTGCTCGGAGGTATCTGCTGCCAGCCCCGCCTGACGCTCAGTTGCAGACCAGCAAATCCGTCGCCCCATTCGGCGGTTCCGAAGCGAACCCAAGTGCGCCATCCACATTGATTGTGTAGACTCCTAAACTTTGTGCCCTGGCCGCAACCCTCACCCCGGCCCTCTCCCTGCGAGGGAGATGGAGTATTCGTCACCCACATTCTTAATGTGGATGACGTACTAGGCCTCCCCAAAACCGACCCCCGGAAACCCGTCAACTTATTCGCACTGCCGCGCCTGATTGGTGGCCACACTATTTGGAAATTCGCTTCGGTCGCCGATCAAAGCGATTGCCATGAACGAGTCGCGGCATTTAGGTCTGCCCGTGGCCGGTCTCGCATATCTAAACGCCCGGACGGCTGAGAAAGACCTTTGCAACGTTAATCCGGAATAGAACACGCTTCAGGCACGCCAAATCAGGCCAAATCACTCGCCTGACCACACGCCGCTGCGACGACAATCGCCGCCCCATCGCGTTCTCTTTTCAACCTTTCTCGTGTCGGGTAGCGTGCCCGGTGAGTGAATTTCAATTGGACCGTGCCAGCCAAAAGCGGCCATGAGAAACCGCCCCGGTCTCGAACCGGAATTGACCGATAGGATGGAGACGCCCCGATGAGTGATGCCCCCGACACGATCGTGTTTGATGATTTTGCCAAGATCGACTTGCGTGTTGCCAAAGTCCTCGAAGCCAAGGAACACCCCGACGCCGACAAGCTGCTCGTGCTGCAAATCGACCTTGGTGACGAGCAGCGACAACTCGTCGCCGGCTTGAAGCAGTACTACCAAGCCGAAGATCTGGTCGGCAAACTCATCGTCGTCGTTAAGAACCTTAAGCCCCGCAAGATGCGCGGCGAAGAAAGCCAAGGCATGCTGCTGGCCGCTTCGGACGACGACAAGGCACAAGTCGTCGTCATCAGCCCAACGGCGGATATCAAACCCGGCGCACGCGTAAGCTAAACAACGCCCACCATATTCCTAAATAACAAAAGGACGCCGCACCAATTGAATCAGGTGCGGCGTCCTTTTTATGTTACTGCAACGGTATGGGAAGTTTCGTTATCGACTGGCGCTTACGAAAAGCGCGAGCAGGTTATGCAACACGCACCGCAATAGCCGTCTCCCAACTCCGTCTAATTCGCTGCCGCCAGCGTCTTACCGCCCAAAATCTCACCAACGAGATGATCGGCCTCATACACGGACCGCAGCGTTTCGATAATCGCCCGCGCATCGACGCCGACGCTGCGCGCCACGCGATCGTCAAACTGGAAATCCCAAACCAAGCTCTGAATGTTGCCGTCGAACACAATGCCGATCAACTCACCCTTACGGTTCATCATCGGGCTACCCGAATTACCGCCGATGATGTCGTTGGTCGTTACAAAGTTAAACGGCACTGACCCATTCAGCTTGCCGCGGCTCTTCATCCAACGCTCCGGTAATGCAAACGGTTCGCGATGATCGTGCGCCTCTGCATGTTGAAACGCGCCCGAGATGTTTGTAAACGGATCGATGTGTTCGCCGCCCAAGTCGTATCCCTTTACCGTGCCAATCGATAAGCGCAGCGTAAACGTCGCATCGGGATACACCTTTTCGCCATACTTCTCAAACCGCGTATCGGCGATATCGGCATAGGCCCCCGTCTCAACGCTTTCGAAAGTATCTTCATAGTGCTTGCGCGCCGGGATGGCATACGCTTCCATTGCCTTGGCCAACTGAATCATCGGATCGTCGCTGGCATTGATCGCATCGAGGCCACCTTCATACAGTCGTCGCCGTTCTGCGATGTCGCGCAACTTCGTGCCCGCCAGCAAATTCGCCGCGCGCGTCTCAGGATCGACACCGCCCAACAACGTCTTCGCAATCGCATGGTCGCCACCGAGGATGCGCGCCACGCGCGTGATACCGTCTTCCAAGCGCAACTGTTCGAGTTCGTCGTGAATCGGCGTCTCGGCAAACAGTCGAAGCTCCAACGACGGCAGCGATGCATCCTGATATTCGGGGAAGCGCTCGCCGTCGGAAAGCTTGCGTTGATTCGCCGACCGCACCAAGTGCACCGCCGCTGAATACAACTCGCTCAATCCCGTGCGGCGATTCGCTAACAGAAAGTGCTCTGCATAATTCGTTTCGATCTTCTTCAACGCCGACTCGAGCCGGCCCCACGCATCGTCCGACTTCGGTGTGCCGCGCAGTCGCGCTTCTTCCGCACGCTTCATGTCCATCACGCGCTCGTCGAGCAAGCCCGCCAACATACCACCGAACGCTTTGCGACCGTTCTGAATGATCAGCAAATCTTCGGCAGCGATGCGCGCCTGCTCGGCACCCGTAGCCGCAAGTTGTTGCAATGCCACTTCGCGTTGGTTGTACGACTCCAACACCAACGGCAGCCACGTGTCGCGCATGAACTCCAGATGCGCCACTGTGTACAACCGCCGTGTGCTACCGGGGTGGCCCGAGATGAAAATCAAATCGCCCTCAGAAATCCCCGCTTCGCTCCACTTCAAATAGTGCGGCGTCTTGGCTGGCTTACCATCTTCGTATGCTCGGAAGAAACTGACGTCGAGGTTGTAACGCGGGTAACCGAAGTTATCGATATCCCCACCGAAGAAACCAATGCCGTGCTCCGGCGCCATCACCAACCGCACATCGGTATAGCGCTTGTACAGGTAAAGGTCATATCGCGCGCCGCGATAAAGCGTCACGACCTGCGGCTTTAACCCCGTCGATTCACCGGCCTTGGTTTCGATCTCGGCGATCTTCGCGCGCCGCGCGGCGGCCGCATCGGCATCGCTCATGCCCGACTTCACCGCGCCCTTAACCTCATCCGTTACCGGTCGGATTTCCATCAGTACGTTGAGTTCGAGCCCTTCGCACTTCAACTCGTCGGCGGTCGTTTTCGCCAAAAAGCCGTCGTGCATGTAGTTATGCTCTTTGCTGCTTAGCGACTGAATCAAATCCGAGCCGACGTGATGGTTCGTCATCACCAAGCCATTTGGCGAAATAAACGACGCCGAACCGCCGTTGCTGAAACGCACCGACGACTTTTGAATGTGTTCGACCCAGTCATCCGTCGCCGTAAAGTTATACGTTTCTTTCAGGTACTTCTCGGGCAGGTTGTTCAGCAACCACATACCCTCATCGCCATGCAGCGGTGTAAACGTCGTCATAAGCATCAGGCCTGTTAATACGGTAATCGTCGCGCGTTTCATTGCGGGCTCCTTTTCCAAGCGGCTATCGGTTTCAACGACCGCGCCGCTTCCAATTTTCGCCAAACCTGCATTGTGAAAGATGGCCATCACCTTGCCAAGCGATACGCGTTTTAAGATGTTTTGAAAGGTAAATGGGTGGCCCGAGCGGCGGGTCGATTCTCGCGCGTGCATGCCGCGCAGATGGCCTCGCGCAGACGACCACACTTTGGGTGCCCTGCCCCTCTGGAGTTGACTTGGGTGCCCCTGCCCCTCTGGGGCTGGGGGACTACAAATCTTCATTAAGCGCGAGAACCGCTAAACGGCAAGCCAATATCAACGCTGAATGTCTATCTAAACGGTTGGATGTCCCTTTCCCTGCGAACTTGTGCGGATATCCCGGCCCATCCCGGAGCTCGAGTACTTTAAAAATCCATACAAGCGCGATCAATCCTTACAGCCAAGCAAACAACATCATCGCCGGTGCCGTCGTCGTGCCCGCTTCACCCACGGGCGGCATGTATTGTTCCATCAGCTTCTCCAAAAACGGGAACATCGCCAACTGAATACTGTTAAACGCCGCGTGAGCAATCACGGCCGGCCACAGCGAACGCGACACGATCGTGACGGCTCCTAAAACCGCGCCGATCCCTGCAGTTTGGAACACGCCCAACCAACCTTGCCCGAAATAATGCAACAAACCGAAGATCGCCGCGCAAATCAACATCGCCACCCAACGGTTCTTCGCAATCGCCGTAAACCGTGACAACAAGAATCCGCGAAAGAGCAACTCTTCGTGAAAGCCGGTAAACACGCCGACCAGAAAAAAACCAAGCAAGTTGCGCTCAGGCAACAGGTCCATAAACGCCTGCCGCTCGGCCATCATCTCGTTCATATCCGTACCGACGGCCAAGTGCACGACCATACCGATCAGACCGATCGAGAACAGCGAGATATAACACGCCGGAATGGCAGCCAGCGCCCACAACAGATGCATACCGCGCAAGCCGCCCAATCCAATCGTGCGCGGCCAGTGTCGTCGAATGATGAGAACCAGCGCGACTGTGCAAACCGTGACGCCGCCGATCAGTAACCCATCGAACAAGTTCTCCAACGCCGGGAACAGCGCGATCAAAATGCCGAAGACGATGCCACCCACGGGCGAAAACAAAAACAGCAACGCGAGCACCGCAACGGCCACATCAACAGCCGCCTGTCGCCGCGTGAGCGGTAACTCGGGAAACGCCACCACAGTCGGATCGGTCAGCGGAATCGCCGCGTATTCATGCGGCGTTGGAAACTGCGTATGGGGCGCCTGGCCGGGCACTGTGTCAGATGACTCCGACCTCGACGGCGCGTTTGTCGCTCCATCGTCTGTCACTGGCCGCGCAGGCATCGCCGGCCGCGCATCAAACACGCGCGGGTAGTTCGGCTTATCGAAGTCGTTAGACGTTGGCGGCGTGGAGTCGTTCATGGATATTGAGATGATATGCCGAACGCGCGTGGTTGCCGAATCCGCAAGATTCAATTCTCCACACGGCGCCAAATACTAGGCACAGCGACTCGGCTATTCTTTATTAGCTCCGCTTAAATCGCCAACTGCGTAGAAGCCCCGGTGATCGAACCGCCGTCCACACTCCGGACAGCGGGCAGTATCCAAGCCGGAAAGATCATAACCACACCCCCCGCATTGCCCCGGAGCGGCCACTTTTATTCGATCGAAAAAAAACCAGACGACGCCCCACGCGACAGTAACGTTCCACATCAGGCCCGTCAGTAGAATCATGCCAACGGGTATAAAGTTCGCAAGCATGTACTGAATACTGTGCGAGAATCCGACGCCAACGATTGTGCATCCGAAGACGATTAGCGAATATGTGATGCCGAAAATTGCAAACCGATGAAGGAACCCTATATTCGAACGATATCGAATCGCGACGATCCAAGGTATCGCAGCAATGACCGCTATATAAGTGATTCGCAAGGACTGCACGAGCGGCTTATTTACGACTAAGCTCGACGTGCACAAGTAATAACTAAAGCTCTTCAACATCAAATACAACGTTCCGACGGCTCCTCCCGCAAGAATTCCGAGTAACACAATCTGCCAACTCGAGAGAAGGTCTTCTTCCGCGATATATTTGATGCCCATCTCAAAAATCCAGTAAGAACCTTCAGCGATTCGGTACCATATCGACTGTTTGCTTCTCTTCTAATCGATCAAACCCCCGCCCACACTCCGGACAAACCTCAGATTCCAATCCTCTCAGATTGTAATTGCATTCAACACAATGACCGGGTGCAACCACAACGACGCGATCGGTAAACGCCCACACCGGAAGCCACGAAATGATGAACCCAACCCAGGCAACCAGCCCTACCAAAACCATCAAGCCAAATACATCAAGGACGATTGAAACGAATGGCCCGCTGAATACAAAAATGATCAACGCTACCGTGATCGCGTAAATTGCTCCCATCAATGCAAATCGCTGAAAATTGACCACGCCCACACGATGACGTAACCCTGCCCACATCGGCACCAAAAAAACCGCGAAGGGCATTCCCCATATTGCAAAAAACGTCAACAGCGTCTCACCCACCGGCAAGAATGTAGCTAAGACCACTAACGCCGACCCGACAGCTAAAATCGCGACAGCGCCAAACACGCCGAATGCAAATCCGAGCCCAACCAGCCGATCTCTCGTGTAACGCTCATCTGGCCCGATGTATCTAATGCTCATCTCAATCGCCTGCGGAACCCTTCGCCTGAATCGGTCGTGCGTCGCCCCGACCTAACAGATCGACCGCTTCACGTATCTCGTTGCCACATTCCGGACAGATATCCGACGTCAGACCGACCAGCGAATAGCCGCATCCTACACATTCCATTTGGCGAACCACGAAAGTTCGCCCTAGGATCGCGCGGGTGATCCACCAAACGGCAAGTCCAACAGTAAATGAGATCCCGGCATACATTCCCCACGGCAGCAGAGTCTGGCTAAGCGACATTGGTAATCCCAATCGCCACCTGCCCGTTGCCAACACATATAGAATTTCCCCTAGCGCCAGGGGAATATGCATACCTGCTATGCCGATGAAAGCCCGTCGCAGCGTGGGCATCTGCTGATGGTGCGCTGCCAGCAAGACGAGTGCGCCACTCACAGTTATCCAAAACCAAACCTTTAATACGAGCGGACCATATGGCGCCAATTGCGGCCACTTGTTCTGTACGAGACCCGATAGGAGAAGTAGACCGATGCCGAGCAGTGCACCGATTTTTATCACCCGAACCGCTGCCAACGCCGTATTCAGGAGCAACATGCGTTCGCTCATGAAATCGCTCTTGTGAATGTATTGCTGTTTGCGCGGCATTCGATCCTCAGCTACTGGGTATGAGACCGCTTGGTTTGGCGGGATTCGACACCCTGACAAACCACCCAGCCTCGGTATATCATACGCCCCTAGATTAGCTAAACGCGGCGGATGGCTCGCAACCACGCCGCCGACTGCGCATGGAGGATATACGCGTGATGCAACGAATCGCCCTTCTCGTTATCGGTTTCGCCCTCATCGGTTGCAACGTCGCCTGCCAACAGGGCGGTCGACGCAGCGGTGGCCCCAATCTTCAAGGGAGCAGCAAGCTCCAACAAACCATCATCGAGATTCAATCGTCGGTCGACCAAACCAATGTCGACTACGCGACCGCCGGCAAGGAAAAACGCGACGTCGGCTCGCGCACTTATGCCACATCCGCCGAAAAAGACCTGCTCTACATGACGCGTTTCTTCGAACAACGCGAAGGCCGCTGGCAATCCTTCGATGGTCGCAGCCGCAAGCCCAATAAGCAGTTCACGGTCACCTACGGCAACAAGCGGCAATACACCTACGGCCTCGAAGAAAACATGCTAATCACGCCCAGCAAGGCGCTGCCGCTAAGCGATAAGGAATACGCTGATATCCGTCGCATCTGTTTCAACGAGGGATGATCGGCACCCGTCTCAATACGCCGACGGCGTTAGGTCATTAAGCCCAGGGTTGCCGCCACGCGGCGACCCTGGGAATGATCCCATCAGAGCTTTGAATCCCAACGATTCATATTTTTGCCTAATTATTCGTTCTAATCTCGCCAATAATTGATCACCCCTGCCGTTTTCAGCGATAAACCCGTCCTTTCCTTGAAAGCCCAACGACATCTGTAGTACACTCTCCAGTGGAGTGGGTGCGATGGTATCGGTAATTCCATCGCTCAATGAAACGAAAGGATATTTTCGTTATGCGCCCACCTTGCATTCTCTCCTTTGCCATTGTGCTGACCGCGTCCACACTCGCCGTCGCGGGTAGCGACACCGACCTCATCAGCATCGATTTCAATAACGCCGGAATTCCCGAACAAATGATCGCAGGGCTCGGCACCAAGTCCGGTGATTATGCGTCCCCCACCGGCGTGAACTTCACCGGCCAACTCGGCACATGGAACGCATTAGAAGTCGGCACCGCTGTCTTCGATAACGTCGGTCGGATCTACGACGAGCGCGTGATGAACGACCTGACCGCCGGCTCGGGCGCAGCCACCGGCACCGGGTTCAAACTCAATCTAAACGGTGCCGGTTCGGCCACCACTGCCAACATCGGCTTTGATCCGATGTATGGCGATGCCATCGTATTGGACGCAGGTGCCTACTTTCACGTCCCGCCCACCGACGATGAGCTGAGGTGGGCATTCGAAGGCCTGATTCCGGGTTCGAGTTATGACCTCAAATTTTATTCACCCGGTGCCTTCACCGACGGCTTCAGCATCAACGGCGACGGCCTCATCCCCCGTGATGGCGACGGCAATACGCTGGCACTCAGCATCATCGCCGACGTCAACGGTCGCATCGACGGCGCGTTTCACCATATCAGCCCACCGCTGCCCGTCGTCTATTGGGCCGGCGTGCAAATCCGCGGCGAATTCGCGCCGGTGCCCGAGCCGACGAGCTTGCTGCTCTTCGCGCTGGGTGCGACGGCGCTAACACGGCGACGACGCTGACGCAGCAAGGGCGCGGCCAACCAAAACCACCCCGCGGCTATGACGATTTCGCCCGCATCCGGTATAACTCACGCTTTCATAAAATGTTAAATCGACCCGCATGCCGAGCCGGGCGCGTCGCCCCTCGGTCTGTCGGTTGTGCGTGATCGCGCCGCCCATCCGCGGCGCGCCGAGATGCATCCCATGCCCTCTGCCAGCGAAATTCGCCAGCAATTCATCGACTTTTTCATGGACAAGTGCGGCCACACGTTTGTGCCGTCGAGCCCTTGCGTGCCGCACGACGACCCCACGCTCATGTTCGCCAATGCGGGCATGAACCAGTTCAAGCCGATCTTCCTCGGCCAGCAGCAGCCCGACGTCGATAAATGGCCCGGCGTCAAACCCGGCATGGCCACGCGCGCCGCCAACAGCCAAAAGTGCATCCGCGCCGGCGGCAAACACAACGACCTCGACGATGTCGGCCACGATACCTATCACCACACGTTTTTCGAGATGCTCGGCAACTGGTCGTTCGGCGATTACTTCAAAAAAGAAGCGATCGCATGGGCGTGGGAGCTGCTCACCGACGTCTGGGGCGTCGATGGTTCGCGCCTGCACGCGACCTACTTCGAAGGCGACGCCGACGAAGGCCTCGAACCCGACACCGAAGCGCGCGATCTGTGGTTGCAGATCCTACCGCCCGAGCGCGTGCATCCCGGCAATAAGAAAGACAACTTCTGGGAGATGGGCGATACCGGCCCCTGCGGACCGTGCAGCGAGTTGCATATCGACCTGACGCCCGACAAGAGCGGCGCCGCCCTCGTCAACGGCGACGACGCGCGCGTGATTGAGATTTGGAATTTGGTGTTTATTCAATTCAATCGTTCGGCGGATGGCTTGTCGCCATTGCCCGCCAAGCACGTCGACACCGGCATGGGCTTCGAGCGCATCGCGTCGGTCTTGCAAGGCATGGATGCGAATCGGCTCGGCCAGTTCAGCAATTACGACACCGATGTGTTCACGCCGATTTTTTCCGCTATAAAAAACGTCACCGGCGCCGATCAGTACCAAGGCCTACTCGAAGACCAACTCGAATTAGCCGATCAGAGCGACAGCTCTGATCAGAGCCGCGCCCGTAAGGAAGCGGTAACCGTCACTCAACCGGGCCCTTCCGGCAAAGCGCGCACGCCCGAAAGCACCAACAAAAACCGATCCGACGGCCCCATTCCCGACGCGTACTTCATCACCTTCCACACATACGGCACTTGGCTACACGGCACCGACCGTGGCTCTGTCGATGCGATTCATAACGAACACGGCACGCCTTTTAACTCCGAAGACGCCGCCCGCGAAGAACGCGCCGCCTTGGATATGAAGGGCGAAGCCGTCACGCTCAACAAAGATCAAATCGCCATCGTCGACAAGACCGTCCGCGAAGTTTGCAACCATCGCGGTTGGCAACTGCACGAATGCAACGTGCGCACCAATCACGTGCATGTCGTCATCAATGCCGACGCCGCGCCCGAGCGCGTGATGAATGACCTCAAAGCGTACGCAACACGGCGGCTCGTCGAAGCCAACGCGTTTCCGCCCGATACCAAAGCTTGGACGCGGCACGGCAGCACACGTTATCTCTGGAATGAGAACGAAGTGGGCCGCGCCTGCGATTATGTGCGCGAAGGGCAAGGTGCGTCGCTCGTGGATGTCGGTTCGACCAGTGCCGCTGGTCATGCCGCGAGACCCCGCGACGCACAACGGTTACCGCTTCCTGACGGGCGCGGCTCTGATCGGCAGCAAGCCGCCTCGGATTCAGGCGATTCAATTACGCGCGAAGCCGTCATGCGCGACGTCACCTATCGCGTCATCGCCGATCACATTCGCACGCTCACATTTGCGTTGACCGACGGCGCTGTGCCGAGCAACGACGGCCGCGGCTACGTCCTGCGCCGCATCCTCCGCCGCGCCGTGCGCTACGGCCGACAGTTCTTCGACATGCACGAACCGTTCCTCTATAAGCTCGTGCCCGTCGTCGTCGACACGATGGCCGAAGCATTCCCCGAACTCAAAACCGCGCACGGCGGCAAGAATGTCGAGCACGTCAGCGAAATCGTGCGCGATGAAGAGGCGAGTTTTGGGAAGACGCTCGACCGTGGCATCGCACTGTTCAACGAAGCCGCCGAGCCCTTGCTCAAGCTACAACGAGCGGTGGCAGATTATTTGGAATTATTAAATTCAATCAATGAGAGTAATCTGGACCAGTTTAGTGGCGACGCATGCTTGAAACACTCAGAAGTGGTAATAAATATTGCTAGGGAAATTGGCTATCAAACCGAGTTGTCGCCTTTAAAGCAATTCGCGGCTTCCGGATATACCCTAAGTGAATATCACAATACTCAAGATATAGAAAGTCTCAAGAAAGAATTGAGTCGCGTACGAAAAGAAGGTCAGCCCTGCCTTGAGTCAATAATGTTATCAGGTCGCGATGCATTTCGTTTACATGACACATTCGGATTCCCTATCGATTTAACCGAGTTAATGGCCAGCGAACTTGGACTGGCTGTCGACATTGCAGAATACAAACGGCTAATGGACGAAGCTCGCGATAAGGCGCGTGCAGGGTCGTCATCTCAGGGACTTATCCTTCCCGACGAGGCAACTAACAACGACACTGATGATTCGTCGAAATACAACGACCCACTTAGCCCGGTCGAGGCCAACTATTTGGGAGGCGTCGCGACTTCAGTAGATGGCCTGAGCGGCATGGTCTTTGACCGAACATGTTTTTATGGCGAGCAAGGTGGTCAAGTCGGAGACATTGGCCACATTGAGTTTCCGCAAGGAACCATCAATATTGTTCGCACGGTTCGCGAGAAAAACGCAGTTATACATCTGTATAACGTGCGTAATCTCGAGCAGTTGAGCGGCGAGTTGAACCATGGGGATCAAGCTCGCCTCAGCGTCGATGTGAACCACCGCCGCCCCATCATGTCCAACCACACCGCCACCCACGTCCTCAACTGGGCCTTGCGCGAAGTCCTCGGCGATCACGTCCAGCAAAAGGGCTCGCTCGTCGATGCCGAAAAGACGCGCTTCGACCTGTCGCACAACGCCGCCATCAGCGACGACGAACTCGCGCGCATCGAGAAACTCGTTAACGATCAGATCGACGAAGAACTGCCCGTGCATACCAAAGTCGTCGATCAAAAAGCCGCGCGCGAAGTCAACACCCTTCGCGCCGTCTTCGGTGAGAAATACCCCGACCAAGTGCGCGTCGTTTCCGTCGGCGTGCCCGTCGATGAACTGTTGGCCGATCCGAAAAACGCCGAGTGGATGAAATACAGCGTCGAGTTTTGCGGCGGCACCCACGTAACGTCCACCAAGTCGATCAATGCCTTCCGCCTGATCGAAGAATCGGCCGTATCCAAAGGCATCCGCCGCGTCGTGGGCGTGACGGGCGAGCGCGCCGCCGCCGCCGATAAGGCCGCCGTCGATCTCGCCCGCGAAATAGACGAAGCGCTAAAACTCGCCGACATCGCCGCCGCCAACGCGACCAACGAGGCATCGCAAAAAGACAGCGGCGAACATCCTCACGCCGAAGGCCAAAGCGTCGACGAAATCGAGAAGCTCGCCGCCAGCCTCAACCAATCCATCAACGAGACCGAGCTACCCGTGCTCGCCAAGGCCAAGCTGCGCGGCCAACTCGGCGGTCTCGCCGAACGCCTTAAAGAAGCCAAGAAGGCCCAAGCCAAGGCCAGCGCCGCCGACATCATGGGGCAACTCGACGAAATCCTCGCCGCCGCCCAAACCATCGGCGACATGAAACTGTGCACGGCCAACCTCGGCACTGCGCCGGTCGATCAAATGCGCTCCGCCGCCGATTCGCTGCGCGATCGCGCCGGTTCGTCGGTCGTCTTGCTCGCCGCCGAAAACGACGGTCGCGTCGTGCTGCTCGCCGCCGTCACCAAAGACCTCGTCGGCAAAGGCATCAAAGCCGGCGACCTTATCAAGGAAGTCGCCCCCGTCGTCGGCGGCAAAGGCGGCGGTCGCCCCGACATGGCCCAAGGCGGCGGCAGCGATGCCAGCAAGATCGATGACGCACTAGCCGCGGCGATAGATTGGTGTAAGGGAAAGGTCGGGTGAACCCGGATTACGTCGGCAGGGTAAGTAAAGCATGCCAAAGAAAGATGCTTCAATCACCGATGCAGCCGAGCCGGTCTTACTCGATTATCCAACCAAAGACGCATTTGCAAAGCGGAACGACTGGAAATACATCATTCGCATATTTCAGATTCTCACGATCACGGGAATCGTCTTATTTGTATTCGTCGGGCTGACATGCGCCTTCCTCGGTGAGACCATCATGTACGGTCCGAAGCGCACGCCGTCGGAGTACTTTCAACGCGCCTCTGGCATGTTGCTACCCGCCGATGCTGAAATCGTATATTCGAGAGAAGACCATCGTAGCATGAACGGTGATGGCTACTTCGTCTGTATTTTCGATCTGAATGACGAAGGGATAAATCGCCTGTTAGAGCAGCGTATTTGGGGGCAGGATTGGGCCGTCGGCCAACCGCTCGACATCATTCGACGACACTGCTGTGACGATCGTTTTCAGAATGAGCCGATCTGGGAACGAGATGATGTGCACCACCTTGCTCAGAACATGAGCCCCAATAACGATATCCTTCCTTGGCACAACGGCCGCATCTTCATCATTGATTCCGAAGCCGGTCGCGTTTGGTTTGGTGATTGGGACTTTTGAACATTACACTTCGCTTCTTATGAATGCGCCAGAAAACCCGTCAACGTCGCGCCTGCTAGTATTCGTCCTGTTTTGCCATGCCGCTTGGCTATCCAACGGTTGTGGCGAACACACTTCTATTGTCACGACACCAAAGCGCAGTGTCGTCCTCGCTGACAACACCACGGCCAATGCGACCAGCCCCCTCATCATCGTAGGCGGTGGTGGCACGCCTGACGTCGTCAAACAGCGCGCCATCGAACTCGCCGGTGGCCCTACCGCGCCAGTCGTCATCATCCCCCAAGCCTCGCGCCGCGCCGAATCGGGCGCGGAAAACGTCGCGTTCTGGAAGAAGACCGGCGCGACGAATGTGACCGCGCTCACGCTCAAGCCCGAACAGCGCGCCACCGAAATCGCCCTACTCAAACAAGCAAAATTCATCTGGTTCAGCGGAGGCGATCAATCGCGCTTGATGGACGCCCTGCGCGACGCAAATCTAATCGACCTCATCAAACAGCGCCATCGCGCAGGCATCGTCATCGGCGGCACCAGCGCCGGTGCCGCCGTCATGTCGCAGCGCATGATCATCGGCAACGCGGAACTCGAAGCCATCGTGCGCGGCGGCACACCCCTCGCCGACGGCCTCGGCCTGTGGCCCGGCACCATCGTCGATCAACACTTCCATCGCCGCCGCCGCTTCAACCGCCTACTCTCCGCCGTGCTCGACCATCCCGATCAGGTCGGCATCGGTATCGACGAACGCACAGCTGTGATCGTGCAAGCTGATGGCTTTGAAGTAATGGGGGAAAGCAGCGTGCTCGTTATCGATGCGCGGCGCGCCAAGGCCCAAGCCGACTCTGTCGCCTCAAACCAAAGCAAGCATCACGATGCCCAAGATGTTCGCGTATATCTCGTAAGCGCTGGCAACGCGTTTTCAATCACGAGTTTGAAAAAAGTTGAATGAGCGATCGGCAAGTTGCCTTCTCAGAGTAAACGGCCATCAAACCTTAGACCATTATCATTCCAGTTTGGCGTCGTGATAGTCTTTCTCAGCCTCGGAGGGGCGCAGGTCGAGAGCCATGGATGAAGCGGCGCTAGCCGCGCAATCCATGATTCTTATTGTATCGCGCGTTAAACCGCGGTAGCGGTGCAGGTGCCTACGCCCCTTTTGCGTGCGTAATGCAGACGTAGCGTTGACATATGATTCGCGGAATCCAACGCCATAGGCGTTGCGACATGCCGTACGGAGACGGAACTCCTTCAGAATTCAAAGACACTTTGCCAACGATTTCTTGGGGTAGCCGCTTCGCGTCAACCCCAGGCTGTTGAGACAACGCCTGTGGCGTAGATGAGGACGGATAAACATAGCCGTCGATGCACAAATCCGAAAGTTCAATTCGTGCTAAAAGTCGTCGGATAAATCTCAAATCGGCTACATTTGAATTCGGCACGATCTAAAGGCCCCAAGACTCAATCCGCCGCCTTTTGCTTCTCTTGCAAAGCCGCAACCCCCGTCGCTTTTTCCACCTTCTCGACGAACATCGCCACGCGCATCAGGCAACGGCTGTATAGATTAAACAAACGATCAAACGTGACGTCCGCCTGCGCCACCGTGATTCCAACCGACACCTTCGAAATACCCGTCGCGCCAAACAGGAACTGCTTCATCGATATCTTCCCTGCCTGATGTTCAAACGGATAGGCCAGCCCATCAAAATCGTATTCAAGTGACGTAAAATGGTCCGTCACCCGTCGCGCGAGAGAACGCGCCACCGGTGCCACGTTGTCGAACGCCTCAACACGATCGCCATCCTCCTCGACTGCACGACAGATGCCGGCAGCCGCATGATGTGATTGCCGAACCTCTATACATGACGGGCAGGCGGACTCACACGCACGCAGTACCGGCCAGATTCTCTTAAGATCGCTAACATCCTCATCGGTCAAACCAATCTTCTGACGCACCTGCGGCAGAAGCGCCAACTGCAACGCCAAACGAATGCGCTCCGCCTGTAGCGCGTTCATCGACTGTAATCGCGGTCGCAAGCTGTCGATTTCAGAATCCGTCACTGAACGAGCCTGTCCCACGCCGGCACGATCCGCACTCGGCAACTTCCATTGCTTTTTGTCTAACTTTACGCCGATACGCAGAAACGCATCTGCCATTGCCAAATCGTGCTGGCGGTCGAGTTGATTGGAGAATGCTTCGAACCAATTCGCAAACCGTATGGCATGCTGATCGATCTTCTGGTGCACTTCCTTTAGTCGAGCCAAATCAGCCTTGGGCTGGCGCGACACTGCCAGCGGCTTTGCACATAGGACCGGCGGCAGATATAGGTTGATACATTTTCGACCAACCCGATCCAAGGCTCCCTGCTCTTCGAACAACACTGCATGTTGCTCAACCAACGCATCAGTCGCGACCAAGTTCGACTGATCGACGTTTAATCCGCATCCCTTTCGGTAATAAACAATCGTGACGGCACAGGCCACCATCTTGAAGTTCTTTAACAACTGAGTAGCCGGCCCTGGAAAATCGAAAATGCCTTCAACCGGCTTCGCTTCCAACGCTGCCACACGCTTAGGTGTCAATGGATGGGTGTCATGCCACCTGGCCTGCGATTGTGACGCCATCACGGAAAGTAATGCATCCTGCGACGCTTCGGGCATCTCTGATGCGCGCGTCGCAACTAATTGAGGAAAGTTGTCCGGTAACCGTTGCTCCCGCCATGCAGCAGCAAGGTCTCGATAGCAGTGCTGCTGCGCGAACGATAAAATTGCACCTTTATGCAGCGCCGACGTCATCGCGCTGCTTCCGACGACCGCAGCGCCAACGGCATCGCATTTAAACTCACTTTGGCGGTTCTCGATGTAACTGATGTAATGACTGGCATAGGCTAGCCCGACCATGATCTTGCGACACGCCCAAACAATCGGGCGGGTCAGCAAGATCAACAGCCATATAATGTTATTGTCATCTTCACCTTCACCATACGATTGCATTTCCTCGTCAAACCCGTCGCGTTCATAGGCCACGCGGATAAACCATCTATTAAGACGGCCGTTCAGGTGCCTCAAGCGAATGCCCAAGCGTCCCCGAAAATGCCCTAACTCATGCGCCAACACGCCAACAAACTCGTTGGTTGATAAACCCGCAATGAGCGGCAGCCCCAAATGCAAAACCAACCCGCGGCTAAAGAAGCCCGACAACATCACGCTCGCACTGACGTCACAGTCGACTTCGATGCGTTTGGGCATCGGCACCTTCACGCGTCGAGCAATCTCTTCTAATACGGCGTAAAGTTCGGGGTCTTGCGCTCGATCGAGCGTCAACGGTTCGTAATGCACACGCCGCCGCGTAAAGACCGGCTTTATCAAAAAGAATATTGCGATGCTTCCGATGATGAACGGAACAATAAAAACGAAGACGTAGGCTATCTTAAGTCGAAAGCTTCTAAGGCCACTCGCATGTTCTCCTGCCGCGAGCCAGTTGTTGTTTTGCGCGTGCCAATAGAGCGCGTAGCAGATAGCCGCGATCACACTAAAAAAAGCCGCGACCAACAACAACATGCCGAGGGAAATCAGAACAAGCGAAAAGAAATGTCCAAAACTCGTGTAGCCGCGCGGCAATTCGCCGCGAAATCCATCGGCGATGCTTCGCGCTCGACCCGACGATTGCCTTCGGCTGCTTGCCGCGCTGGGGCGCGGCTGTGCGGTCTGTTTGGCTCCTTGCATTCTCCGACCCGCTTATTCACTCACTATACGTCACTGAATATTGCGAAGTGCAACGTACCAGGCATGATAAACGGAAGTGATTTAGCGATTCCAGCATTTGGAGCTCGCTAGCACGAGCTCACCCCGATCTGCATTTCGTAATTCTCGTTTTGGATAAGGCAAGCAACGAACTTGAAAATGGGCTAATCCTCTCGCCCACAATGTGTCATCCCGCATCTACCGATAAAGTCGCCACCCCGCGATCATTCGTTGCAACACTGATTCATGGCTTGCCTATTTGTTAGGCTAAATCTCTACGTCCCCACTCACGCCCCGCGCAATTCCAAACACCGACCGATCCGATTCAGCGTCTTATCCTTACCCAAAAACACCAGCGTCTGCCCAATCCCCGGGCTTACCGGCCGCCCCGCCACCGCCACGCGGAGGGGTTGAGCCACATCCCCCATCTTGCTGCCAGTCGATTCGACCAAGTTCTTCACGACCGCATCGAGATGATCGACCGACCAATCATCAACCGCCGCCAACGCATCGCGTAGTTTCTCCAACATCGAAAAACCCGCACCATCGTTCTTGGCAAGGTTTTTCTTCACCGCCTTATCGTCGTAAACCACGTTCTCATCGGGCTCAAACAAGATGCCCGCCTTCGTCACGATATCTGGAAAGATCTTGAACCCACGACAGGCATCGATCACGGCACTCAGCGTATCGTCATCGAGCTTACCCAGTTGACAATCGTCCAGCGCCGCCCAATCCTTAAACTGCACCAGCAACCGATCCGTCGGCAATTCACTACACCAGTCTAAATTCATCGCGAGCAGCTTCTCACGATCGAAACGCCCCGCCGTCTTACCGATGCGCTCCAACGAAAACGCTTCGATCATTTCGTCGAGCGTCAGCTTCTCCCGATCGCCGCCCGGTGACCAACCGATCAACGCGATAAAGTTCACCAATGCTTCGGGCATATACCCGCTACGACGAAAGTCGAACACATCGATCTCAGGCATGTCGACGCCGATCTCACCCGCGAGCGTCACGACCTGTTCCATGCTCAACTCGGTATCGGCCTTCTTCTTTATCCAGCGCTCGACGGCCTTCGCATCGGCACCCGTAATCTCACCCACGCGTTCTTTCGTCAGCGTGTTTTGCTTAATCGCGTCCTTCACACCCTGCCGCACCGCCTTGTGTTTGTCGCGCTTCGACATCTTGCTACCGTCGATATTGAACACCAACGGCAAATGCGCGTATTTCGGCATCGCCACGCCCAGCGCCCGTTGCAACAACACATGCTTGGGCGTGTTCATTAGGTGCTCTTGCGCGCGCAATACGTGACTGACCTGCATCCGCGCATCATCAACCACCACCGCCAGGTGATACGTCGGCCAGCCGTTGGCCTTCACAATCACGAAGTCATCTAACTCACCCGCCGCCAGCGTGACGTCACCCAGAATCTCATCGTGAATCGTCACATCTTCCGTGGGCGTTTTAAACCGCACCACCACCGGTCGCCCTTCCGCGCGCGCCTTTTCCGCATCGGCTGCCGTCGGTAGCGGATCGGGCCGCGGATACTTAAACCCGCCACTTTCGGTCTGCGCCTGTTCGCGCATGGCGGTCAATTCGTCCGCCGTTTCAAACGCGTAATAAGCATGACCGTCGGCTAGCAACTTGTCGCGCGCGGCGTGATACTGATCCAAGCATTCGCTTTGCATATATGGCGCGCCGGGCCCGCCGACGTCCGGCCCTTCATCCCAATCGATGCCCAGCCAACGCAAGTCGTCGAGTATCTTTTGCTCGGCACCGGCAATGTTGCGTTCGATATCCGTATCTTCGATGCGCAGCACAAACTTGCCGCCATGTCGCCGACAGTAAAGAAAGTTAAACAACGCCGAGCGCGCGCCACCCACATGCAAGTGCCCCGTAGGCGAAGGTGCAAACCGCGCGCGAATCGTGGAATCAGACATAGCAAGCGCTTTCTAGTGAGCCAAAGTGACCGATCTTGTAGCCGGTGCAATGTGTTCAATTTCGTGATATCCGGCCCGGCATTGTAGATTGTTGCCGTCCCTGCACAAACTCGATATCAAGTTGGAGGAGCGAGTTCGAACAGACGTTAGAAATAGGCGGACGCAATTTCATTCGAGCCCGCTCGACGTCGAGTTAGGCCAGCGGCAGCGCCGCCAAATCGATTGTCAACTTCGGAAAGGAATTTGCCACAACCACGGCGTCGGAGGCGTGCGCTGTCACAGCCCCGTAGCTATCACCCTGCGGTTCACGGTGTACGATCAACGACTTGGCGGCCACATCGATCACCCAATATTCGGAAATCCCGGCCCGGGCATAAGCGCGAAGCTTATCTCCCAAATCGAACTTCACCGACGCTTGTGCAACTTCGATTAACAAGATGACCGCATCCGCCGTCGGGTGCGACTTCATATAATCGGTCGGCCGCCCACGAATAATCGCCAAGTCCGGCTCGGGTTCGGATTCATCGCCGAGCACAATCGGTTGCTGCACCTGACAATGTGTATCTGCCGGTAACCCTTGCTGAAACATCTCACTCAGAAGCACGACGATCTGACGATGCTTGATTCCGATCGGGCTCATCTCAACGATCTCTCCGTCCAGCAACTCAACCCGACGATCCGGCGGCAAGATACCTGCATCGCCCATATGATGATACTCATCGCGGGAAAATCGATAACGTGTTGGCTCTTCCAGGCGGCGAATCATGATTTCTAATTATATCAAATTGCGGAACGGTAGGTCAGAATGGACACACCCTTCGACCACGCGCGATCTAGAGGGTGCATCCCTCGATGCACCAACCGCTCGCGGCGAGGTTCGTCCCGAAATGCGGTGTATTCATGCGATAAGTTGATTAGGTGGGCGCAAAAAGAAAGCGTCGAAACCCGCTTGGGTGTCCCGACGCTTTCCGGAGGGGAAAGAAGCCGTGCCTCACATGCCCTCCCGGCTATGCGGGATGATGGAATAAAGCTCCCTCCATCCGAAATTATCTATCTGTCTATTTAACGCTATCGACGCACGGCAGGTTCGCCGCTTGAGGAAAAATCGAAAATTTTCCGACTTTTCAACACTATTAACAATGTGAATAGCCGCAACCGTGGCACTTCACGCAGCCTTCGCCCATGTCCAGATCGCCGCTGCACTCAGGACATTTCACACGATAGCTGTTACGCGGATTGCCGCCCGTCTGTTCGACCGCTCGAACCGTCGCACCTTTGGCAGCAGCGTCATGACCGTTGCCGTTGTGCGAACCGTTACCATTAAGCGGCTCGGCTTCGACTTGGTTCGGGTCGATTTCGCCCAAGAGCAGTGCCTTTAGCCCGTGCGTTTCCTTGGCTTTGAGGTAACGCTTAAGCCCCTTGGCAATGCCGTCGCCGAGCGAAACGACGCGACCGTGACGCGTGGGGATTTGCAGCGACGATCCGATACCGGCGAGTTGCTTGATCACATGATTCAAGCCGCCGCCCGCCCGCAGCCAAAGGCTGATCATGCGGCAAATCGCTTCGAGATCGCTGGTGGCGATATCCCCACCCTTACCGAGTTGGGCAAACACTTCACATTCGCGCTGAGACTGTGGGTCAACCGTGATTTGAATGTGCATGTTGCCGAACGGCGTTTGCTGTCGCACGCGAATCGCACTCGTGATCGCCGGGAGCACGGCGGGCTCCAACGTCGGCGCGGGGGCTTCGATCTTGGTGATGCGTTCGCCAAACAGATTCGTTTCGGTCGAAATCTTCTTTTCTTCGGCCGGCATCTCGGCGATAGCGGCGGCGGCCGCCTTGTCGTCACCCTTGTGCTTCTTTTCAGAATCCTTCAGCGCCATCGGTTGCATCGAACGACAACCGTCGCGGTATACCGTCACGCCCTTGCACTTGAGATCGAAGGCCATGCGATAGATTTTTTCCACATCGGCCGGGTCGGCATCGTGGGCGAAGTTGATCGTCTTGCTGATCGACGAATCGCAGTGCTTCTGGAAAGCAGCCTGCATTCGAATGTGCCATTCGGGTTCGATATCGTGTGCACATACAAAGACGTGCTTAATGTCTTCGGGAACCTCATCGATATGAGCGAGGGTGCCCTCCGTGGCAATGCGCTCCATCAGTCCCTCGCTCAGGAATCCCCGATCTTCGGCAATCTGCTCGAAGATGTGGTTCACTTCCACCATCGGCGTCGCGCCTTCTTCCTGCCCTTTCAACACGTTGCGGAAAAAGGCAAGACTGAACATCGGCTCGATACCACCGCTACAGTCGGCGATGATACTGATCGTGCCGGTCGGCGCGACCGTGGTGGCACAGCTATTGCGCATCGGTCGCTGATACTTTGTATCCCAATGGCTATTGGCCCAATTCGGGAAGTTACCGCGCTCGCGACCCAACTTTTCGGAGTAGTTGTGCGCTTCGTCATTGACGAACTTCATAAAGCGTTCGCCCCATGCGACGCCTTCATCCGAGTTATACCGCACGCCCAACTTATACAGCGCGTCGGAGAAGCCCATGATGCCCAAACCGATCTTGCGATTGGCCTTGCAGATATGGTCGATCTCATCGAGCGGATAATTGTTGGCGTCGATCACGTTATCTAAGAACCGCGTCGAATCGTGGATCGTTTCTTTCAGCGCACCCCAATCGACATCGGCCTTATCCGTACCGGCATCATTGATGAACAACCCAAGGTTGATGCTGCCAAGGTTGCACGCTTCGTATGGAAGCAACGGCTGTTCGCCACAGGGATTGGTCGCTTCGATGCGGCCTACATGCGGCGTCGGGTTTGCATCGTTGATTCGGTCGATAAAGATCACGCCCGGCTCGCCCGTTTGCCAGGCGTTCTTCACGACGATGTCCCAAATATCCTGTCGCGTATAAACCGGTGTGGTGCCGTCGTAGCTTTCAGCCGGGATCAATTGCTTGAGTTCGTACGACGCGATGTCGACATCCTTCGGCACGAAATACTCGCGACCGGTGCGCGGGTTGCGCGTCGTGTGCGGGGCCGTCGCATCCGAGACAAATTCGCCCATCCACTCGTCGGTTACTTTCACCGAGATGTTGTAGTTGGTGAATTGCGTCAGGTCCTGCTTGGCGTGCAGGAACTTCAGAATGTCGGGGTGATGAATGTACATCATGCCCATGTTGGCACCGCGGCGAAACGCGCCTTGCTGAATCGCATTGGTCGCTTCGCTAAACGCTCGCCAAAAGCTGATCGGCCCGCTCGTCGTGCCGCCACTGCTGCGGATGTAATCGCCCGTCGGTCGCAGCGCGTCAAAAGCGAAGCCCGTGCCGCCGCCGGCCTTTTGGATCAGCGCCGTGTGCTTGATCGAGTCGAAAATGCCGTCGATCGAATCCGGCACCGGCAACACGAAGCACGCGCTGAGCATGCCCATCGAACGGCCGGCGTTCATCAGCGTCGGGCTGTTCGGCATGAAACGGCGCGACGTCATCAGACTCTTGAATTTGGTCTTCCACTCGCTGCGAGTCAGTTCGTTGGCGCCGTAATTCAACTCGATATTGGCAACCGTTTCGGCCACGCGATCGAATAGATCGTTCGGCGTTTCCGTGCACTTGCCGCTTTCGTCCTTCTCCAGGTAACGAGCCTTCAGCACGCGCGTGGCGTTCTCGGTGAGGCCATGCGCGTTGTAGCGACCGGTGGCTTCATCTACCTCGCGATTCATCCGTGAAATTCGATTGCTTGTCGTCGTAACCATCTCGCACCAATCGTTCTGTCTGCGGCCGATCCACCCATCCATGGGCGACCAACCAGATCGAAAGTTCAAACCACCCCGCCGTTCGCCGTTGAACTCGGCGGGACACCGCGCTTTTTCCCGTTCTTGCCTTTAAGAAAACCTAATTAGCGAATAAGCCCCCGCCAGCTAGGCCCGCAGGAATTGCTGCTGACCGGACCCGCTGTGAGTTGGATCGCACGATTCTGTTAACGGTTCTCTCGAACGCCTCGCTTGAGGCGGATGGATATAGATACCCCAACATATTGTGGGTGTCAACGAAAAGTTATCTAAATATAGTATTCTCGTAAGGCCATGAAATCACCTGAGTTACGGACGAATGTACCGATTTTCGGTCCTTTACGCCACCACAATCCGTAACCTTAGCTGGCGCTAGACTTTGGCTCGTTCGTGATGAATTTCACGAATTCGGCACCCCGTTTTCACGTCCGAAAACCAGTCAAGAATTATTCCTACTGTCACAAAATTTTGTTCCGGCGAGGCAAAAACAGGGCCTCAACCCCAAGATATGGGGGTGCCCACCGACCTTCCTGCGCTCAGCCGCCAAACCCGAGAAATCTTCGTCGCGCAGATTTTGCCGACCGCCGTAACTTCATAGCCTTCTCCCCCAATTGTCCGCTGCCCGACGCCCCCTTACACCGCGCGGTCACCCGATGTCCCCAAACCGGCGATAATCCCAATGATGCCCAACGACCCGTCCCAAACCCCACTATGCCGCCTCTGCGAAGGTGTTCCCACCACCAAGGTGGTGCCCGCCCCGGCCCACTCGATGTGGCACTGCCCCCATTGCGACCTGATATTCGTCGACGAATCCGCCCTACCCGCGCGCGACCGCGAGCAGGAACGCTACCTTCAACACCACAACAGCATCGACGACCCCGGCTACGTCGCCACGTTCGACCGCATCCGCGAAGCCGTTCGCGACCACGCCGCCGCGCAGCCGAATCCCAGGATTCTCGATTTTGGCTGTGGCCCAACGCCGGTCTTGGTCGAACTGCTCAAACGCGATCGTCTCGACGCGACCGGTTACGACCCGTTCTTCGCGCCGTCGATTGATGACGGCGCAAGTTTCGACATCATCACCTGCGTCGAAACCACCGAACACTTCGCCCACCCCCGCTCGACGTTCGCGCGGATCGCCAAACTGTTACGACCTCGCGGCACGTTCATCATGCAAACGCAATGGCACGCCGGACCATCGTCGATCCACTATTGGTGGTACGCGCGCGACGAAACGCACGTCGCCTTCTATAGCGCCGAAACCTTAACCGTCATCGCCAACCTCTTAAAAGCCGAAACGCTCGACGTAATAAGCGACGGGCTATGCGCATTTCGGCAATGCCGCGTTTCACCAACGTGATAGTTTTTCTTAGCCCCGGAAGGGGCGAAGGTCGAGAGCCATGGTCCAAATTATTTCATGTGTTAAACCGCGGTAGCGGTACAGGTACCTACGCCCCTTAACGGGGCTTAACGCTTGCGCAACCTGTTACCCCGGATTGCGCTCCAACCGCTAACGCGGTCAGCTTGTTGCCGCGACGGTCGTTTGAAATACACTCTCAAAAGGCTCCCTCTCCCTCGCAGGGAGAGGTCCGGCGTAAGGGTCGTCAATTAAAGCATAGAGCCAATCAAGGTCACCGATAACCACCCTACTGCCGCGCGATCCACTCACGCATGCGCGTCCGCAGGATCGACATCGGTATCGACCCTTCCGCCAATACATGATCGTGGAACGCGCGAATATTAAATCGTTCGCCCAAGGCTTGTTCCGCCTCTTCGCGTAACCGACTGATCTCGAGTTGCCCCACCTTATAACCCAGCGCTTGCCCCGGCCACGCGATATACCGGTCGATCTCACTGATGATATTCTGTTCGCTCAGGCCCGTGTTTTCTTTCATAAACTCGATCGCCCGCTCGCGCGACCAACCGAAATAATGCATGCCGGTATCCACCACTAGGCGCGATGAGCGCCACGCGTCGTACGTAAGTTGCCCGAACCGCGCATACGGATCTTGATAGCCGCCAAGGTCGTAGCCCAGCCGCTCCGAATACAACGCCCAACCTTCGATAAACGCCGTGATGTGTTCGAAACGCCGAAACGCCGGCCAATCCTTACGCTCTTGCGCCAATGCAATCTGCAAGTGATGCCCCGGTTGCGCCTCGTGATAAGCCAACGCCTCCATCGTATAGATCGGGCGCGTCTCGGGCTTATAAACATTGATATAGAAGTACGCCGGTCGCGAACCATCGTCCGGTGCGTTGTAGTAATACGCCGTCGCCGACCCCGGCGCGCGAAACGCTTCGATCTCTTTCAAGCCATACGGCGTCTTCGGTAATCGACCGAACAGTTTGGGCAAGTTTGCATCGCTACGCGTCAGAATCTCACGATGCCGCCGCATGATCTCTTCCGGCGACTTGTTGTGCTGATCCGGATCGTTGCGCATGTGTTCGATAAACTGCTGCAGCGTGCCGTCGAACTCGACATCGGCCATCACCGCGCGCATCTCGTCGTGAATACGCTTCAATTCCGTTAAGCCCAATTGGTGAATCGTCTCCGGGCTCATGTTCGTCGTCGTGTGATGCTTCGCCAGCGCTCGATACCACGCCGCGCCATCAGGCAGGTAACAGTACCCCACCGTGTCGCGACACGCGGGTAGATACGTGTCATTCAAATACCGGCGCAACTTTCTTAGCCCGTCGACCGCATCGGCAACCCCGGCGCGGATCTTCGCTAGCGACTCGGCACCACCTGCTCCTGCTGCTAACGAAAGCGCCGGTTCGTACAACGGCGAGTCCGTCGGGTCGTCGGCGATCATCGCATCGAGCTGCGGCAACGCTTGCTCAATGGTGATCTTCGGTCGCACCACGCCCCGCGCGATGCCCTCGTCCATCAGCGCAATGAGTTGATCGGCCTGCGTCCTAAACGCTGACATACGCGCGGCATAGTTCGCACAATCTTGTGGCGTATTGAAGCGTGAATGCGTCCTCAGCGTGCCCAGCGTAAGGTGCGGGCTATTCTGCTGCTTGATCGGCATCAGATGATCGGGAAACTCGGCCAATGCCAGCGCATCTTGAAGGCTCGCCTCAAACAGCGCGGCGCTAAGCCGATCGTCCTTATTCGTCGCATACGGCGCCGCATGCCGCACCAACCCGAGCATTGCCGCCGTTTGTTGAATTTGTTCGTCGCGCGCGGCCTCACTGTAATCCGTCAGTTGATCGTCAAAGCGGTGATCGCCGAGATATGTCGCCCATTCCGGCCCCTGCCGCAACTTGGCATTCCAGTAAGCATCAAAAATCGCATCGAGGACCGCACCATCACGGTACGCCCCATCAACCTTCGCGCTCGTACCAGCGCTCAACGGTGCCTGGCACGCGAAGTTCGGTAAAAACAAAGCGATAAGAATAGACGTTATCAGGAGTCCGCAGCGCGTTGAAACCACTTGGATGCCCCGCCCCCTCTGGGGGTGGGGGGCTAATCCACCACTGTTGTGCTTGCGACGTAAACCAACCTCGCGCGCGTGGGTGCCCCTGCCCCTCTGGGGCTGGTGGACCACCCAATTCGAGCGATATAGATCGCGCGTATCGTCAACATCGCGATGGTCCCCCAGCCCTGGAGGGGCAGGGGCACCCACTACGCGCGCAGCACCCGCGCCTCGGTGATACACAGTTTCATTCCTATTAACACATTTGTCGTTATCGAATCGCTGACGCATCACGCCTCCCGTTGCTATAAGCACAAGGGGCGTAATGTAATCAATGTTCTTCGATCGTGCAGGGTGGCAGCGCCGCGAGAAATCGCGGACCGTAGAACTTCGTCTTTACGCGCTTATCTAAAATGACGGCAATACCGCGATCCTGACTGCCGCGAATCAACCGTCCCAAACCTTGCTTCAATTTCAAGATCGCCTCGGGCACTTGGAAATCCATAAACGGGTTACCGCCGGCTTCGCGAATCGACGCGATCCGCGCTTCAATCAATGGCCGGTCCGGCGCGGCAAAGGGCAACTTGGTGATGATCACATTCGACAGCGCATCCCCCGGCACATCCACGCCCTGCCAAAACGAGTCCGTCCCCAACAACACGGCGCGCGGCTCGCGCTTGAAGCGCTCCACCATACGACTGCGCGGCAGTCCCTGCCCCTGCACCATCATCAGCATGCGTTCGTGCTCGCAAAACGGCTGCAACATCTCCGCCGCCTGATTCATGGCGAAGTAACTCGTAAACAACACAAACGCCCGGCCCTCAGTCTCCATCAAATAATGTTCGATGCGTTCAACGGCGGCTTCGAGAAACGCGCCGTCGTTCGGCTCGGGCAGATTGCGCTCCACATGCAACGTCATCTGCTTGGCATAGTCGTATGGCGAATCGAGCTGCAATTCCTCCGCATCGTCCGCCCCCAGCCGCTGCCGCACATAATCGAACCCCTGCTTGCCGCCCACGCTCAACGTCGCGCTCGTCATCACCACGCTACGCGTCGTTTCAAACAGCTCTTCCTTCAAAATGCGATCGACCTTCAATGGCGCCGCGTGCAAGCTCGTGGAAGGTTGGCGACCACTGGAGACCTGCAACCAATACACGTAGTCTTCCATCTTCTGCCGCAGCAACTGCTCGACTGCCTCGGCCGTTTCTTCGCAGCGCGCCGCCAGCGACTTCAACTCAAATTTCTCGGCCTCACCCTTAAATTGCTCGCGCAAACCTTTGAGTGCGTCGGCCAAGTCATTCAACGCCGGTGACAACGGATTGATGATGTCGTCCGTATTATCGATACGTACCGATCCGCGCTGCGGGTTGAACTTCTTCCGCAACGCCGCAAACACCGCATCGGCGGCACGCTCGGCATCGATCACATCGCGCACCACGTCGGCACAATCGAGCATGGCGATAAAGCCGCGTCCCGTGCGTTCGTTGAAAATACTCTTGAGCAAATGCTCGACGGCCCCGCTCGACACGCTCACGCCGAAGTGATCCGACGCGACCGACTCGATGTTGTGCGCCTCATCCAAAATCACGCGATCGTATTCAGGCAAGACAGCCGCGTTGTGACGGCGCAGGGCCAAATCGGCGAAGAACATCGCATGGTTGACGATCAACAGTTGCCCGGCATCGACCTCGCGACGCGCCTTTTGATAGAAGCACTGGTTATAAAACTCGCAGCGCTGCCCCATACAGTTGTTGCTCTCGCTGCGCACACGCGTCCAGATATCGGTATCGGGTTGAAACGACAAATCCGACAGGCTGCCGTCTTCCGTGGCGTAGGCCCAATCTTCGATTTGGTGCAGTTGCTTTAGTTGTCGCTGCGTGGAGAAGACCGACTTCTGTCGCTTACTGGTCTGCGTCAGTCGCCGAATGCCGAGGTAGTTGTGCCGCCCCTTCACGAGCACCGCGTTAAAATCTTCGTCAAACGCCCGCTTGATGGCCGGGATATCGATCTCCATCAACTGCTCTTGCAGCGCGATGGTATGCGTCGACACGACCACGCGCTCGCCGTGTTCCAAAATCCGCCGCACCGCCGGCAGCAAATAGGCAAATGTCTTACCAACCCCCGTGCCCGCTTCGACCAACAAGTGATCGCCCTTCTCAAACGCCCGCGCCACAGCCGCGGCCATCTCAACCTGTTGAGGTCGGTGCTCGTAAACCCGCGCGGCACGTTCGATTAGCGGAGCCCAATGATCTTGTGTTTGCGCAGTCAACGCGGTTCCTTGTCGTTAGTAACTTTCGGATGAATTGTAGTCCGCCGAGCACACCCGCACCGCGTGCCCCTACCCTTTCGGGACTCGGATACTACGCCCGCCCACCGGGTGCCCCTGCCCCTCTGGGGCTGGGGGACTACCCTCTAACGTACGACTTCAACCACTCGCACCATCAAGATTGCATTGGTCCCCCAGCCCTGGAAGGGCAGGGGCACCCAAATCAACGATACACCGCGCGACTCAGTAGCCGGACGATCAAAGCGCGCGGGTGCCCCTGCCCCTCCGGGGCTGGGGGACTACACCGCACGCCCCCCACCTACGGATACACCGTGTTCACAAAATGCACGATGAACGTCACCATGATGATCATCGTGACAAACACGATCAGCGTAGACATCACCGTCACGAGGGTACCGCCGCGCACGATGCCGCGTTTATACGTCGCCATAATGTGCGGCCGCGCGAGGGCCAACATCGACAGCAGCACCACCGCAATCGACGGCCAGATACTGATCGAATGCAGGTAGCTGTAATACCAAACCCAGGGCCGCACTTCGCGAACTTCGCCCGTCGCCGTATGCACGAAGTGACCCATGACGTAGTACTTACCGTCTTTGATCACGCCGTTGTGGGCGTCGCCACCGATGATGGCGTAGCTAGTCGTGTAGAGCAGAAAATTGCTAAGCCCCAACACCATCAGCCAAACACAAATTCGCACGCGTCCGCGTCGATCCATGATTCACAGGGTAGCCGATTGCTCGTTAAGCGTCGATGATTCTTGCATCTGTCGTCTATCGAAAGCCCCTCGCGAACGCCGTTTGTCTATTTACTTTTGAATCCTCGCTTCGCGCCCTATGATGCCGCTTTTCTCATCGGCGGATTCAACCGCCTACCCAATAATCATCGCATCGCCCGAGGACCCCCGACCGTGGCCATCTTCGAATCCATCACCAACGTTCTCGACTCTCTCATTTGGACCAACTACCTCTTCTTCCTGCTGCTCGGCTGCGGCCTGCTTTTTTCCGTCACCACCAAGCTCGTTCAATGGCGCGCGCTCACACACGGCATCGCCGTCGTCAGCGGTAAGTACGATCGCGAAGAAGACGCCGGTCAAATCTCCCACTTCCAAGCGCTCTGTGCCGCCCTCTCCGCCACCATCGGTCTGGGTAACATCGCGGGCGTCGGCGTAGCCGTTAGCCTTGGCGGGCCCGGCGCCGTCTTTTGGATGTGGATCGTCGGCTTCTTCGGCATGGCGATTAAGTTCGTCGAGTGTTCGCTCGCCACCATGTTTCGCGACGAACGCGACGTACCCGACCCCAGCGCGCCGGCACTCACCGAGCGCGACGCCGAAGCGCACACGCTCGAATACGCTGGCGAAGCACCGCCCACTCCCGGTGCCAAGAGCGACGGTCGCGGCGAAGTGCGCGGCGGTCCCATGTGGTACATCCAAAAGGCCCTCGTCGATCCGGCATTAAGAGACAACAAGCCTTGGTGGATTGTCTTCAAATTCATGGCCGTGCTATACGCCGCCGTGATTGCCATCGCCTCCTTCGGCGGCGGCAACATGTTTCAATCGTGGAACGTCGGTAACACGCTGGCAGCCGAAGATATCGACACGCGGGTGACCGGTGTCGTCATTGCCTTTCTCGTTTCGCTTGTCATCATCGGCGGCATCAAGCGCATCGGTAACGTCGCGGGAAAGCTCGTTCCGGCGATGTGTTTGGCCTATGTGTTCGGCGCGATGATCGTTTTGTTTGTCAACATCGATCAACTCGGCCCGATGCTCGTGCTTATCGTTAAGTCGGCATTCAACGCGACCGCAGGCGAAGGCGCGTTCGCCGGTACCGCCGTCTTCGTTGCGTTTGAATGGGGCCTGCGTCGTGCCTTGTTTTCCAACGAAGCCGGGCAAGGCTCGGCCGCCATCGCTCACGCCGCTGCCAAGACCGACGAACCCGTGCGCGAAGGTGTCGTCGCCGCCATCGGCCCGTTCATCGACACGATCATCATCTGCACCATGACTGCGCTCGTGATTTTGAGCACCGGCGTTTGGAATCGCCCCGCCGTCGGCACTGTCGCAGCCATCGATGAAACCGGTATCACCATCGCCAAAACACCGACGACCGACATTCCCGAAACGCTGCGCGCCGCATACGTCACCGAGCTGCAACGCCCCGCCACGCGATTGCAAGTCTTTATTGAAAACAAGGAAGGAAAAGAACCGCGTGCCTTAGATCTCGAGACCAACGTCTTTGAAAACCAAAGCACGGACGCTGTTAAACAAACCGCCGAGTTCACAGCAAAATTCAACGCCGCTGAAGAAGTGCGCGAGACGGAAGAATTCAAAAAGAACTTCGCCGACCTTGCCGTGGGTCAGGCCGTGCACCTTAAACTCGACGGTGCCGAGATGACGCGCCTCGCGCTCGACACGGCCTACGTCGGTCTAGGCCGTTGGATCATTCTAATCGGCGTATGCCTGTTCGCATTCAGCACCATGATCAGTTGGAGCTATTACGGCGAAAAAGGTGTCGAATACCTGCTCGGCCCCGGGGCGATCCTGCCGTACAAAATTCTGTTCGTGCTCGCCGTCTACGCGGGTTGCACCATCCAAAACTTCGAGACGGTCTACGCCTTTTCCGACGCCATGACCGGCTTCACCGTGATCTGCAACTTGCCCGCATGTTTGATTCTGTTACCCACGCTGATTCGCGCGTCACGACATTACTTCAAGCGATTGGATAGTGGTGAGATGAAGCCGCCGCAAAAGGCATAAGTCCGTGACCGGTCGAAATATTTCTGAGCCGAAGCAACGACGAACAATCAACCGGAGTCATCATTCTCACTCAGGAACAATGTTAGCTGTTAAGATCCTTTAAATAGCGGATTGCTAGCGTTGTACAACGAGCCGGAATGCGTCAAAAGAGTTCTTCGATCCCGGCAGGGATCGGTGGATAATAGCCCACCCTTTTCAAGGGTGGATAAATCCGCATTAAGAGTTGCAATCGTCCGGTACGGACGAAGGGACTGATACGCATAGGAATAGCTTGAGACGTGAGATGTGTATCGTCGTCTACCTATCAACCGATCATGAACTCGTCGAATCAGATGATGCGTTTCTAAAGGTCGAACGTATCGCCACTGATCATGACGACCTTCCGACGCCGCCGTTGCGGTTCAAACAGGTTTATTATGTTGGATCGCATCTGGGTTGCGGGTGCGGATTCCTTTTCTACGACGCTAGTCTTGAGGAGTTAACGTTAACCCCTGAGCTAGTCGAGTTTGCACTTGATTCACTCGAACCAGATGAACGAAAGCAGTCAGAGAAAAGTAATCAAGAATTGTTCGAACTCATCAATATTTGTTTATCGAAATCTGATGAAGCCGAACTATGGGTGACATGGAGCGGCGGCGGTAGTCTTCGACCGCAAATCGACGTGCAACTCGACATCAGCAATATCGACCCGCAGCGGTTTTTTCTAACCGAGGGACATCGATATCACCTATTGAAGACTTAGTGTTACTTCAACCCGCCAAACCGTCGCTCGCGCGCCGCAAACGCTTTCAACGCTTCATTCAAATCACCCTTACGAAAATCGGGCCAAAGCGTTTGCGTCACATAAATCTCGGCGTAGCTGATTTGCCATAACAGAAAGTTGCTAATCCGCATCTCGCCGGCGGTGCGCACCAACAAATCCGGATCGGGCAAGCCCGCCGTATAAAGCGATCGATCGATCATCTGTTCGTCGATATCACTCGGGTCGATCTCGCCGGCCTTTACTTGCTCGGCGATCCGTTGCACGGCGTCAACAATCTCAACTCGCGAGCTGTAGTTCAGCGCCAAACAGAGCGTCATGCCCTTGTTATTTGCCGACATCGCGACGGTTTCATCGAGTTCGCGCAACACCTCATCGGGCAAGCCCGCGCGGCGACCGACCTGCACCAACCGGACGTCGTTATCCATGATCTCGTCGCGCTCTTTGATGAGATACTCAACGTACAGCTTCATCAGCCGCGTGATTTCATCGAGCGGTCGCCGCCAATTCTCAGTGCTAAAGCTATACAGCGTCAGCGCCTGCAAACCCAAGCGCGCCGACTGCGTCACGATTTCGCGCACATTCTCCGCACCGGCTTCGTGACCGCGCACGCGTTCCATGCCGCGCTGCTTGGCCCAGCGACCGTTACCATCCATGATGATGGCCACATGCCGCGGCATCCGCTCGGCGGGAATGCCGAGTTCTTTTACGGGATCGAGGGTTTCCAACGTGGGCAATTGATTGCCTCCGCTTTACCTGTTCTTGTCCTGGCGCTGTGGCACCGGTTTGCAACCGGTGTAACGTCAGCCCTTAAGAGAAGCCATCGATCTTACCGAAGGCTCCCGCGCGACCGCACTGGCAGCAAGCTGACCAGTGGCACCCTTTTTGGGCGCAACGTGGCGCCCTCTTGGGGCGCAGCTCTGTTCTGCGCTGTGGCACCGGCTAATAGCCAGCGCAAAACCTAAGCCTGCCCACTCAATTCAAACGCACCGCGATGCAATGTCGCACTGCGCTCAGGGCCGATGCTCACGAGCGTCACCGGCACGCCTAACAGCGCTTCCAGCCGTTCCACATACTGACGAGCGGCAGCGGGCAATTGTTCGTATCGTTCGATGCCCGCCGATAATGTGCCCCAACTCGCCAACGACTCATACTGCGGCTCGATCGCCGCCAAATCATCAGCACGCGCGGGCACGCCATCAATCTCCGCGCCATTTAGCCGGTATCCCGTGCATACCTTGATCTCGTCGAGCGCTCCGAGGGTATCGAGGTGCATCACCGCAACCTCCGTCACACCCGAAAGTTGTATCGCATACCGCACCGCCGCCGCATCGAACCAACCGCACCGTCGCGGTCGCCCCGTCGTCGTGCCATATTCGTGCCCAACTTCGCGAATGCGGTCGCCTGCGGCGTTATCCTGCTCCGTCGGAAACGGCCCGCCGCCCACGCGCGTGCTGTAAGCTTTCACCACGCCCAACACGTTCTCAATGACCGACGGCCCCACGCCCGCGCCGACGGCCATACCGCCAGCGACGCATGCACTGCTCGTCACGAACGGATACGTCCCGTGATTCACGTCCAACATCGAACCTTGCGCGCCTTCGAACAACACTTTCGAATCGTTGGACAGATACCGATGCAACAACGGCGTCGTATCGACCACATGCGGCGCGAGCATCTCGGCAAACACCAACGCTTCATCAATAAACTGCGTGGCTTCTGCGCTGCCCCAATCGCTTAAGTCGTCGCCATACATCGCGCCGAACAAAGCGCCCTTTAACTTGAAAATCTCTTCCACGCGTCGTCGAAACGCGTCCGCGTCGCGCAAGTCGCATACGCGTATGGCCCACGTGCGCAGCATCTTGTCGGCATAACACGGCCCGATTCCCTTCGCCGTGGTGCCGATCTTCTTCTCTTCGCTCGACCCGCTTTCCGACAGTCGATCCTGCCGTTGATGCCACGGCATGACCAGGTGCGCTCGATCCGAAATCTTCAGGTTCTCACCGATCTCGATCCCCCGTTCGCGCAAACCGCGAATCTCACCGACCAAGACTCTCAAATCGACAACCACGCCGGGGCCGATGATGTTCATCACGCCGGGCCGCAGAATGCCGCTTGGCAAAAGGTGCAGCGCATACGACTGGTCGCCATGCCGGACCGTATGGCCCGCATTGGCCCCGCCGGCGCAGCGCACCACCACATCAAAATGCTCGGTCAGCAAGTCGACGATCTTGCCTTTGCCCTCGTCGCCCCATTGCAGACCTATAACGCCGGTATGTCCCAATCGATCGAAATGCATCGGTATTGATTTCTCGTTCTGGTGGCTCGGTTGGCGGTTGCGCACCGCCTAAAAACTAATGCCAGCCCGCCCGTGACGCAAACGGCGGCAACCCACGACCGCATCGAAGCTTATCGGCGTTGGCCCGGGCCTGTTGCACGCCATATAATCGAACCGATGACCGTGAACCGCCCGCTCTAAACCCCTCGGCCGCCTCTGCTCGCCCCTAACAGGAGCCACCCGCACCATGATCGGAGAATACGACATCGACAGTCGGCTGTCCGGCCTGGTCGAGCGCATCGTGGCCAGCTACGAGACGACTGCCTCAACGCGCCACATCGGTCGCGGCTACCTGCCGACCAACCGCGAGATCGAGAGCATTATCGAGTTGCTTTTCGAGATTTCGTACCCCGGCTACTTCGGGCGGCAGAATCTTTCCTTTGAAAACGTGCGGTTCCATGTCGGCGAATTGTTACCGCGCCTCGCGAAGAAGCTCTACCTGCAAATATTCCTCTCGCTCTGTCATTACAACGAAGTCAGCGGCAATTACGATCCGACCGGCCCATCCAATCAGGCCGAGCCGTTCCACGCAAAAGCCACCGAGTTGACCGACGAATTCATGATGAAAATTCCGGCTGTGCGCGACATGCTCGCCCTCGATGTCGACGCCGCCTTCGAAGGCGACCCGGCCGCCGAAAACACCGACGAGATCATCTTCACGTACCCCGGCCTACTCGCGATCACGGTACATCGCTACGCCCACGAGTTATATCAAAAAGATATTCCGCTCATCCCGCGTGCCATGTCGGAATGGTCGCATCGCGAAACCGGCATCGACCTCCACCCCGGCGCCCGCATCGGCAAGCGCTTCTTCATCGACCACGGCACCGGCGTCGTCATCGGCGAAACCACCGACATCGGCGAGAACGTCAAGATCTATCAAAGCGTCACGCTCGGTGCGCTCAGCTTCTTGAAAGACGAGCGCGGCAAGATGGTTCGCGGTTACAAGCGTCACCCCACGCTCAAAGACAACGTCACGATATACGCCAACGCCACCGTGCTGGGCGGCGATACCGTCATCGGCGAAGGTTCGACCGTGGGCGGATCGACGTTTGTCACCTCGAGCGTGCCCGCCGGCTGCACCGTGATGAATAATCCGCCAGAATTGAAGGTACGCCCGCCGAAGAAGAAAAAAGACGACGGACCGGCTCACGACTTTTCGATTTGAGCCGCCGCGTCAAAATAGCCGTCATCGCCGCTATCGCTCGCTTGTCATGTAAGGGGTGCTCCATCCTTTCTAAGGATGGGGAACTGAAAATCCGCACCGAAACGGGTAACGGAACCTTACCGGCGTAACGAATTTGTCCCCCAGCCCCAGACGGGCCGGGGCACCAGAATTGGGTGCCCCACCCTTTCCAAGGGTGGGGGACTGGACTTACCAACACCACGGAGTCGACCAGTCTCATGGGACGCGCACCGACATACCTTTCCCTCATCGTATTTGGCCTTTTCATTTCCACAGGCTGCAGCCAGGCCGAATGGGAAGAACTCTTCGGCATGGGCAACTCGAACAAGCAGCCCGGCTCCGATCCCGAACTCGCTTCCGACGACGTCGCCCTGCGCAACAGCATCGGCGAACTCGTTTCCGTTCAAGGCGTCGCGCTCAACCAAGTGCGCGGCTTCGGTCTGGTTGTCGACCTCGTCGACTCTGGCGGTAGCGACGGCCCCGAAGTGGTGCGTGGCTACCTTACCAAAGAAATCCGCCGTCGCGCAGAGATCGGTGGCAACAACGTCAGCGCCGTCGACCTGCTCGATAGCTACGACACGGCCATGGTCGAGATCGACGGCTTCATTCCCGCCGGAGCAAAGAAAGGTGATCGTTTCGACATCCGCGTGCGCGCCCTCGGCAGCGAAACCGAATCGCTCGTTGGCGGCCGGTTGTTCCTGGCCGACCTGAAGATTTACGCCGCCACACCCAGTGGCATCATCGGCGGTAAGACGCTGGCCCGCGCCGCAGGCGGCATCTACGTACCGCCCTTCACCCGCAACGGTCGCCCCACCGACAATGTGGACCTGCGCAGCGGTTACGTGCTTGGCGGCGGTATCGTCGACGAGCCCCGTAAGATTCGACTTGTACTAAACGACCCGCGCCATAGCGTCGCGCGCCAAATCGAACGCACCATCAACAGCCGCTACGGCGGGAGCAAGAAGATCGCCGAAGCCGAAAGCGCCGGCTTTATCGAATTGCTGATTCCCGAATTCAAAGGTCGCACGCAACGCTTCGACACGCGCCGCCTTTTGGAACTGATCATCGCCACACCGATGTCGACCAATCGACCGATCCTCGACGAGAAGGCCGACAAGCTGATCGAAGCGCTCGACGATCGCGACGGTAACCCCAACGCGACGGCCCTCGCGCTCGAAGCCATCGGCAAACCCGTCATCGAAAAGCTCGCACCACTACTCGATAGCCAGTCCAAGACAACCCACTTCTATGCGAGCCGCACACTGTTGCGTCTCGGCGAACGCGAAGGTGCGATCGGCGTGGCCGAACACGCCCACGACGCCAAGAGCGACTATCGCGACGAAGCCATCATCGAATTGGGCACGGCCACCGATCAGTTTGTGGCGGGCGAACATCTCGAACGCCTGTTGGTCGATGAAGACACCGACATCCGCATCGCCGCCTACAAGGCACTCCGCAAGCGCCGCCATCCAGCGATTAAGACCTACATCTTAAACAAAGACAACATGATCATGGATGTGATCGACTGTCGCGGAAAGTACTTGGTGTACGCACAACAGACTGATATGCCGCGGCTCGCCATCTTCGGCAAAAACATGATCGTGCGTCCACCGGCCATCTTCCCCGGCAAACGTAACGACGGTCGCATTCTGCAAGTGCAACTATCGGCCGCGCCGCGCGCCAAAGACCTCACGTTGGTCTATACCAACAAGCGTACCATGGCGAACTCGCCGCCACTCAAGGCACCACTCAACTTGGTTCGACTGGTGCGATACCTGGCCGACACGCCCATCAAACGCGACGACGGCGTTACCGCATTCGGTGTCGACTATGCCGAAATCCTCGACATCATCTCGGCGTTTGTGGAAACGGACACGTTGAAAGCCAAGTTCGTCGTCGAACCGATCGACAAGCGTGCGGAGCAAGGCTTGGAACGCGAAGAGTCGGAGTTTTAGGAAAAGCAGCTATTCGAGATAATCTGAACCAAGCGGAGCTCGCCACCCACGCTAGAAACTGGGTGGCGTATGCTCCCTCTCCCTTGCAGGGAGAACGCCGGGGTGAGGGTTGTTACCGAATGAGTGAACTCAGAACTAAATAATTAACATGAAAACGGTAAGAAGGCGGGATGCACCCGCCTTCCTACTTTCGCGATCGAACTATACCGCCCCCATCGTCGCCCAAAAGCTGCTCAAATGCGCCACCAACTGTTCGAACTCGCTCGCGCTCGTCGGCTTGCTCACATATGAATCGGCTTCATTCGTAAACGCTCGGTCGCGATCCAATTCCGACTGCGACGTCGTCAACATAATGACCGGAATGCTGGCGAGCATGTTCGCCTTCTTAATGTGTCGCAGCACCTGATGCCCATCGACCTTCGGTAGATTGATATCCAACAGAACAACATCTGGGCGACGCGCATCCGCGTATTCGCCATCCCTGCTGAGGAATGCCAGCGCCGCCTCACCATCGCAGACACGATCGACCGCGATCTCTACCTCTGCAGTAGCGATGGCCCGTTGAATCAAATCGGCATGATCGTCGTCGTCTTCAACCAGTAAGAACCGTATCGACCTATTCTGCATTTTCGTCACGATCTTGAACCTCCACTCCGTTTGACCGGCTGCGCTGCGGCAACCCGATCTCCACGACAAACTTCGCGCCTCCGCCGACGGCGCTCTCCACCGTCGCAGAACCACCATAAATCTCGGCGATTTTACGTACGATGGCCAGCCCAACGCCCGTACCTTTTCTATCGCGTTCCAGCCGCTGAAATAACTCAAATATCTTGTCGCGATGCGCCGGCGCCACACCGGTTCCAAAATCGCGAACGAACAACTGCGTGCGATTGTCCGGAAGGCTGCGACTGCCGATAACCACTTTTCCATTCGGCTCTTTCGTCCCATATCGAATCGCGTTACCGATGAGATTCTGCAAGATATGCGACAGGTGCGTCGCGTCGATCGCGATGGCCTTCGCTTCCAGGTCATACTCCCAAACGATGTCATCGCGTCCCGCAATCGAAACCTCCTGCTGAATCGTCTCATCGATCACGGCGCGGAGTTCGATTCGATCGATCTCACCGTCGACGCGCCCGATCCGACTGAGTTCCAGTAGGTCATCGACGCTGTTGCGCATGCGTTCGGCGGCGCGTTTGATACGACCGACAAACTCGGGCATTTCGTCGATCTTCCCCGCCTCCAAATCGCGCGACAACAAAAACAGATAACCCAAAATCGAAACAATCGGGCTCTTGAGGTCGTGCGATGCCGCATATACAAAAGTCTCTAATTCATCGTTCTTACGTTCCAATTCAGCATTGGCCCGCTTCAATTCGGTGATATCGAACGCCACTCCACCAACGGCCGTTACCTCGCCGCCGGAATCCAACATCGGAAACTTCACCGACAGGTAATGCCGCATCTCACCATCGACCGGTGCGATCTCCTCGAACTGCATCGGCTTCTTCATGCGTACCACCTGCTGATCGGCAGTACGAAATCGCGTGGCAAGGTCGGCTCGAAAAAACTCAAAGTCGGTCTTACCCTCTACCAGCGTCGAGCCGTGTGTAAAGAGATTCGCATACTCGCGATTCACGAATATGTACCGACCATCAACGCGTTTCGCGAACATCACCGCCGGCGCATTATCGAGAATCGCTTTTAGCATATTCTCAGACTCGGTAAGCTTCCGTTGCGCTTCGGTAATCGCCGTGATATCGGTTGCGATTGCGACCAGTCGATCGTATTCGCCGTGGTCGTTTGGGATTGGCAACTTGTCCGTTCGGATCAACAGGCGCTGCCCATTCGCTCCCTCGTGATGTTCGACAGTCCCGAGTTTCGGCTCGCCGCTTTCCAGTACCTCTCGATCGTCGAGCAAGAACGCGGCAGCGTCCGCTGCGGGGAAATATGCCTCGGTCTGGCTGCCGATCACTTCCCCTACCGAACAATTCATTGCGTCGGCTGCCGCCCGATTCAAATTCAAGATCTTGTTACGACCATCTTTGAAGTAAACCAAGCTCGGCACCGCATCCAAAATCAGACGCAGTTCTTTTTCGCGCATATTCGCCGCGTTTTCAGCATCGACGAGATTTTGAACGTCGCGCATCGATCCCGCAATACGCGTCGGACGCCCGGATGCATCCCGAAATACGCGCGCGCGCGATTGAAACCAGCGATACCCACCCGACCTAAGCCTTAGACGAAACCGTAAGTCGAAAACGGCAGACCCCTCGAAGGCGGCATCGGCCGCTCGAAACGTCCGCTCGCGATCGTTGGGGTGTAATAAGTTTCTGAAATTCGTTACCGTGGATGCAATCTCATTTGGCTCGTAACCCAGCAAGCGATAAAACTTCGGCGACCACCATTCGGCGTCCGAGTGGATGTCCATCCAATCCCAAAGGCCATCGTTGGTGCCTTCGACTGCCAGTGCTAATCGTTGAACCAAATCATCGAGCATCGACGCTTCAATGCGGCTCTGAATCAAGCGCAACGCCTGCCGACCCAACATTTCTAAGTCGTCGGGGAGAAGGTCGCCCACTTCACGCGGCTGCGTATCCATCACACAGATCGCGCCAAGCGTTTCACCGTTATCGAGTCGCAACGGCAGACCGGCGAAAAAGCGAATATTAGGTTGGCCTACCACATGTGCATTCTCACACACACGTGAATCGTTCGGCGTATCTGCAATAACAACCAAACCGTCGCAACTGTGTACCAGGTCACAAAACGACAAGTCTCGAGACAAGTCGTCAACATCAATACCAAAGCAGCTCTTTACGAAATACTGGCCTGACTCGTATAGCGTAATAAAAGCAACAGGACAGTTAGATAAACGACCAGCCAATATCGTTACGTCATCAAACGCACGATCTCGCTCGCAATCCAATACGGCACCGCTGCCTAGACCCGTAAGACATCCGGCTTCGTCAACGATGGTTGTTGTGGCTGGCAATGAAGAGATACTCCTTCGCATGAAGTGTCGGCCTGCCGGATGATGACCGTGAGATAATGAGGTCTCTCGAGTTATCGGTATTTTCGGTGTTTTCGGAACGTCGCGTTACAACGATTCAACGGTTACCCGGTCGACTCACGAGTCGCACGGTCGATTCGCTCTACGAACCTCAATAACAGCCCATGTGCCGGCTTCTCCAATCCCGCATGATCGAAGCCTTCCAATTCGTAGAGCGCCGTATCTTTGTGCCCTTCCAACTTCATCAACCGCCACATCAACGCGTTTTCTTCGTAGCGGCCCAGTAATTCCAACTCGCGATCGCCCGTCACCAACAATACCGGCGGCGCATCACCGCGCGCGTGTTGCATTGGTGCCAACTCGTCAACGACAGCGCGCGTCCGCTTGATGCCGCGCTCTTCCCGCACCGCAACGTGTACGATGGTTTGCCCGCCTAAGGCGGCGATACCTGCCAGACGATTGGCGTCGATCTCGTGTTTCGCCAACCAACGCTTATCCAAACCCACCATCAACGATAAATATCCGCCCGCCGATGCGCCCGCCACGATCACCTTATTCGGCTCGCCGCCGTAGCGTTCGATATTCCTAATTGTCCACGCCACCGCCGCCGCCGCATCTTCGATGTAGGCCGGTGCTGTCACCTTCGGGCTCAGGCGATAGTCGACCGCCACCACGGCGAAACCCTTGTTCCGCAGTTCCCCCGGCACATAGCGCTTCCCACGCTTCAACCCGCCCGCGTGCAACCACACGACCGTCGCGAAGCCCGTTTGATCGACCGGACGATACACGTCGAGTCTGCACCGCTCGCGCTGATAGTCGGTCAGGTCATCACCGTCGCAATAAAGAATGTCGCGCTCGGTTTGGTAGGCCTGATGCTTGATGGTCGTGCGCTTTGAATGAGCGGGTTGCGTTTGAACCATCGGGTTTAAAATCAAGGCTACGACAACATATAAAACTGCATAGTTCATATCATCACCACTCATCCCGCCCACGAAGTACCACGCGACAGGGCAAATATCAGTCGTCAAAATAACTGAGGGTAAAGAAGGCCCGCTTGCGGCACTTTTTTTGGGCTCGAGTTCATCAAGCGGCGCGAGGAGACGCCCCTCCTACCGACGGGAGAGCTTCACACTCAACAGGCCTAGACGCACCGCCTCGAAGTTTCAATCTTCAAGCATTTTGACGTTTAGACTTTTCGCCGTTTCTTACCCCGCCACCGGCACGCGCGTCTGCACAAACCGGAACCGATTTGTCACAAACGCCGCGTCGCACAACGTCGCGTTGCCCGCCGGGTTCGCACCGCTCACGTGGAAATCGCTATACGCCGCCGCCTGATTGACGAAGATTTGTCCCGTCAAATTACATGACAGCGCCGCGCCCGCGCCGGCGATTTGTTCGTCGGCCGCATCCAGCACCTTCTCATCCGTCGAATACACCGCCGCCGTGATCGCGCCACACTGCGATGCACCTTGCGCCGCCAAGCGAATGCTCTGCGCCGTATTGTCCGTCGCGATCAGGTACACGATCGGCCCAAACATTTCGCGCATAAACAATTCCGTCTGGCCCGCGTCGATCTTCATAATGAGCGGGCTGCAAACGCGCGCATCGGGAAACGCCTCATTCGCCTCATGCCCGGCGGGGCGCAACACTTCCCCTTCGCGCGCCGCCGCTTCAACGCGCTTGAGCGTGTTTTCATTCTGAATCGCACCCAACACTTCCGATGCCCGGCGCGGTTCGCCGAGGAACCAATTAACCGCCCCCACAATCGCGCCCGCAACGTCGTCGAAGCTCTTCTTCTCACCGCCGACAGTAATGCCATCTTTCGGAATAAAGATATTCTGCGGCGTCGTACACATCTGCCCCGAATAAAGGCTCAGCGAAAACGCGAGATTACCCGTGACGGCTTTCAGATCGTCACAGCTATCGATCACGATCGAGTTCACGCCGGCCTTCTCGGTGAACACCACCGCCTGCGTTGCGTTCTTCTCGATCCAACTACCAAACTCTCCGCCGCCGGTGTAGTCGATAACCTTAACCTCCGGCCGGATCGCCAAGTCTTTCGTGATCGGTGCGTCGTGACTGTCCGCCGCCAGCGTCAACACGTTCGGGTCGAAACCCGCTTCGCTCAACACGGCACGACCGATCTCAACCGTAATCGCCAACGGCAGAATCGCGCCTGGGTGCGGCTTCACCACGACGGCATTGCCCGTCGCCAAACTCGCGAAGATGCCCGGATAGCCATTCCACGTCGGAAACGTCGAACAACCAATCGTCAGCGCCACGCCGCGCGGCACGATGCGATAACGCTTCTCGAGCGTAACGAATTCTTCCTTACCCACTTGCTTCTTCCAGACCGTCTTGGCTGGCGTGCGCGTCATCTCGTCATACGCGTAGGCCACCGCTTCAAGACCGCGGTCTTGCGCGTGCGGCCCGCCTGCCTGAAAGGCCATCATGAAACCCTGGCCCGTCGTGTGCATGACGGCATTGGCCAATTCGAAGCTGCGCTTGTTCAAGCGATGCAAAATTTCAAGACACACGCCTGCTCGCGTATCGATATCCGCTTTTGACCAACCGACAGTCGCCGCTTGCGCCGCGCGCAGCAATTCGTCGATATCGACCTTCGGATACTTAACGTCGATCGCAGGGCCGAAGGGTGAACGTTCGCTACCGACTTCGCCGACCTTAGCGGGTTGGTCGAGTTCGAACGATTTACCCAGCCGCGCCTGGAACGCTGTCAGCCCATCGTCCTTTGCCGTTTCGCCGTAGATCTTACCGCTCGGGATTTCGGAATACGCGCTCCAATACCCGCGCTCGCGAATCGCCTTTCGTGCGGCATCCAGCGTTTTTTGATGATCGGAAAAGAATGACTGACTCATCGAGATAACTCCCAAGCGAAAAAACAATCGTCGCGCAATCGCGAGTTTTAGTTACATTGCAATGGCATACTACTTGGGAATGCGGGAGGAGACCAACCTTCGCCAACACATTAGGGGAAAGCAACCATTCAAATTGCTCTAACCCCGAATCCCTTGGCAACGAAGAAATTCGAGGGGCACGCCAGCAACTAAAAAAGCCGACGGGCACCCTCGGGTACCCGCCGGCTCTTTATTGGCTCAGCAGCTGAAACAGATTGACTAGCCGCCTCTTTTCTTCAACCCGCCCTCAACCTGCGGTGGCGGTTCTTCGTTCTCGGGCACCGGTATATCCTGAAACGCGCCGGAGTCAGTGCGCGCTTCATCCGGTTCCTGCGTTTTGCCGCAATTTGGGCAGACAACGCCGCCGTTATTGCGTTTCATCACCACTTCATCCGCTGCTGTCATCTCGAAGTTGTGCTGGCAATGAATGCAGGTGTAATTGAACTTCACCTGAAGTTGAGGATCGACCTCAGTGCCTTCGCGTGTTGCCCAAACGTAAGCAGCAACTCCAGCTAACAAAACGACAATACCAACTAAGACTTGTTGTCTTTTCACGCCGTGCTCCAACACCAATCAATTGCAAGCCGCGCATCAACAGCCGCGCGATCCATTACCAATTTATTGCTGATTGTCATCATAAAAGGCGTCGGGTTGACAGTCCATGCGTCCCCAAGAGCCACGCACGTAAAATGCCGCCTCAAACGTGTTCGAAGGCTGGTGAAATGTTTCAGGTGACATATTGACGAAGCCGGCATGCCCGTCGGCATAGCCAAGATTGAAAAATCCGAGCTTCTTGTGATAGCCGGTGAGAGCCAGATTCATGACGCCGGGATTGGTGGCGTCGTTATTCAAAATTGTTTGAAACGCCCGTGCCTCCATCCAACCTACCGTGTCGGCCGTACTCGGAATACGCGTCTTCGGACGTCCGTAGATGCCCGCGATCACACCATTGGAGTAACTCAGGTTATTGGTTCGGTACGCCGTACCATAGCTATTGAAATACGGCACCTCTGTGGCGGCGGGTTCGTCGGCACTACCCGCACCAGCAACTTGCTGCCAACCAAACTCCTCGCCGGAACATTGGAATTCTTTGAAGAAGCCGAAATTTCCTGGATCGATGGTCAACCGATTGAAGTCGTTAATGCCGTAAATGATCTTGTTGAACGGACGCGTATTAGGGTCAAACTCCTGCGTCCAGCCCGTAAATGGAGCGGTTCCTGGACCACCGCCGTATTCGAAATACCCTTCACCGCCAAAATTTACACCCTCCGGGTGCACCGGCGCGAAAACGCCTTTCGGGTCGGCAGACGAATAGGTCTCGGCCGTTTGCAAAATCGAACGCAGGTTCGATACGCACTTGATCTTGCGACCATTTTCCTGCGCCGATGACAACGCCGGCAGCAAAATACTAATCAACAGCGCAATAATGGCGATTACCACCAACAACTCGATTAGGGTAAACGCGGTTCGTTTATTCCGTCGGTTCATCGAAATTACCTCCGCTCGACAATCAACATATTGCGAGACTTCTGACCAATATTCTCTCGTTTCAAGTCGCCTTTTCGCGACCATCCATTGCCGATCATCGCTTCAAAGCAAATCATGTCCGAAGCAATCGGGCTTTCTCATACCCGGCCATCGGCCGTAGCAACGATTGAAATACAACCTTTGCTAAGGTGAATGGCGATGTTGCCATCCTCTTTCAACAAATCGGATTGCTGGGCCAGCTTATCAACCAATGCGGTTTTGACCTGCCCTCACCAAGGTACGCGGCTTCGCCCGCCGCAGCACTCGGGATCCCTAAAGGTAGGCGATGGCGACCGTTATCACCAGATTCCACATCCAGAATAGGCGACAACACATCATCGGAACTTACGATTATACGCGAATGTTATTGATCGGTGCGACCCAAATCCATAACGTATTTGTCGCGACACCAATCAACATAAGCGTCTATTTATCAATTACTTGCAATTATTCCGTCGCCCTAATCGAAGACCCTTGTGTTTCTAGCCCAACCGTCCGGCGCTCACGTCACCACGGTATAGTGACCGAAAAACCCTGACCCTCAAACCGACCGATCCACCGCCGGCGCGATCTGCCGAAGCGAATCCATCAGGTCCGAAAACTGTTCCGGCGTGATCGACTGCCCGCCATCCGTCAGTGCGTGCTGCGGATCGGGATGCACCTCGATAATCAAACCATCGGCCCCGGCGGCAATCGCCGCCCGCGACATGGCCGGCACCATGTACGAATGGCCCGTGCCCTGCGACGGGTCGATCACGATCGGCAAGTGCGACTCGCGCTTGATCGCCGGAATAATCGCCAGCGGCAGCGTATTGCGCACGTACGACTCGTGCGTGCGAATCCCGCGCTCACACAAAATCACGTTCTTATTGCCTTCATTAATGATGTACTCGGCGGCTAGCAGAAACTCAGATAGCGTCGCACTCCAACCGCGCTTCAACAGCACCGTGCGGTCGGTCTTACCTGCCGCCATCAGCAAATTGAAGTTGTGCATGTTGCGCGTGCCGATTTGCAGCACGTCAGCGTACTGGGCGACCATATCAACTTGATCGATGCTCATCAGCTCGGTCACGACGGCCAGGCCGGTCTCATCGCGCGCTTTCGCCAGCAATTTCAGGCCTTCTTCGCCGAGGCCTTGAAAGTCATACGGATTGGTCCGCGGCTTAAAGGCACCGCCGCGCAACGCATCGGCACCGGCCGCTTTTACCTTTTGCGCGACCTCGATCACCTGCTTTTCGCTCTCTACGCTGCACGGCCCAGCGATCACCGCGATCTTTTTGCCGCCGACCGTCGCGCCCTGACCCAACGGAATCACCGACGGCTCGGGGCTGACTTCGCGGCTGGCAACCTTATACGGCGCGAGGATCGGCACCATGCGATCCACCATCGGTGCGTTTTCAATCGCCCCCATGTCGAGATGCCGCTTGTCGCCGATCGCCGCCACCACCATTCGGTCGGTGCCTTCGATCACGTGGTCTTTCAGGCCCAACTCCTGAATCAACTTCACCACGTTCTGCACGTCGGCCTTGCTGCACCCCGATCGCATCACCACAATCATCGCCCGCACTCCTGAATAGTCGCCAAATTCCACTCGCTATCTCACGTTTTCATCGGCCATCGGTCAAGCGAACATGCGGCCCCAACCGCGATCTTTTCGGGCCACCACCGCTCCGTATTCCGTCGCCACAGCCAACAAACGCCCGTTGATTTCAATGAACCGTAACAGCTTGTAACAATATGCCCCTAAACGCAGCCGTCACCCCGGATTGGGAACCCTTTACACCGCTCACCCGTTATAAGGTGACAACGCCCGCATTCGAAACTGAAATGACTGATAAGGAGTCAAATATGTTAACACGCCGAATACCACGCCATGCCGTCATTGCTTGTCTTGCCGCGATACTGCTCACCGCGACTTCACCAATGGTTCACGCTGACAACGACGCAAACAATCCCGGCCCGTCGATCACGATCTATTCATCCGCCGACCCCGCCGGGTTCGATCCGCAACAGTTCATCACACGCGAGCGCAACGGCCAAATCGCCAACTACGTCTCCCAAGTCCCCGGCTTTGGCGTTGTTAAAGATGTGCGCACCGTTCAACTGCAAGCGGGCCTCAACGAATTGGCGTTTGAAGACGTCGCACAATTCATCGACCCGACGACCGTGAGCTTCGCCGACTTAACGCATCCGAACAATACGTCGGTCCTCGAACAAAACTTCCGCTTCGACCTCGTTAGTCAGGAGAAACTGCTCGAGAAATACATCGACAGCGAGATCGGTGTTTACGTACCTTCGGGCGAATCGACGGAATACGTCACAGGCACCCTCATGTCAGCCGCAGGCAACAGTCTCGTCATCAATACCACCGAAGGTCTGCGCATCGTCAACGGCTACGGCAGTTCGATCCAACTCGGCGAAATACCCGCCGGTCTCATTACGCGCCCCACGCTCATTTGGAAGATCAACACCGACCAAGCCGGCGATCACAAGATTCGTACCACCTATCAGACCGAGGGCCTCACGTGGCGCTCCGACTACAACCTAATCGTCAACGAAGATGAAACCAAGGCCGACATCGGCGCATGGGTGACGCTCATGAATCTTTCCGGCATGGCCTATCACGACGCAAAGCTCAAGCTCATCGCCGGTGACGTGCAACGCGTGAAACCGCAGCCGCCGCAGCGCCAATGGCGCGGCCGCGCTCAATACGACATGGCAGTTGAATCCAAAGGCTTCGAAGAAAAGTCGTTCTTCGAATATCACTTGTACACACTGCCGCGTCGAACCGACATTCTCGCCAACACGACGCAACAAATCACGTTGTTCCCCACCGCCCGCGATGTGAAGGTCGAGAAATCGCTTGTGTACTACGGCAGTCCGCAGAGCCGTTACTGGCGCGGCTCGTCACCCATGTCCAACCGCGAATTGGGCACCGACTCAAATACGAAGGTCGACGTATACCTAAGCTTCAAAAATGAAGAAGCGAACCAAATGGGGCGACCGCTACCAAAAGGTAAGGTGCGCGTGTACAAGCGCGACTCGGCCGATGACACGCTCGAATTTGTCGGCGAAGACCTCATCGACCATACGCCGCGCAATGAAACCGTGTTGATCAAATTGGGCGAATCGTTCGATGTCGTGGGCGAACGCGTTCAAACCGATTTCGACTACAACTCGGCACGAAAGACGATCGTCGAAACATTCAAAGTCACCGTCCGCAACCGCAAGACCGTTCCGCAGAAGGTCATCATCCGCGAATCGCTCTATCGCTGGAACAACTGGGAGATCACCCGCAAGAGCACCGATTTTGAGAAAGTCGATTCGCGGACCATACACTTCCCAGTGGATGTTCCCGCCGATGATGAAGTCGTCGTGACGTACACGGTTCGGTATACGTGGTAAAAAGTAAGGCCTATTCCTAAATCGTTCGTGTTTCGAAAACCAATGATACCACGCCTCGTCAACGATGACCTGGCGTGGTATCTTGCTTGATTGCAAAAGCAAAAAAGAACACTCGCAATAGAGAACCAACTTCCAGATCGGCGCAAACGCGAATTCATCTATACGCAATCCAACAGGGAAAGCCCCCATCAATGGCCAAAGCAGGCGGCAACTATCTTTATACCTTTGTCATCAAAGATGGCATGCCGACCGTCGACGAAGCGCGCGCGAAACTGCTGACGGCCGTCCGCGATGCACCGCGTAAGGGCTACAAAGCGATGAAGCTCGTGCACGGCTATGGTTCATCCGGCACCGGCGGCACGCTGAAAAATGCATTACGCGCTTCACTGCGCAAGCGCCGCAAAGAAGGCAGAATCGCCGGATTTGTCGGTGGCGAGAAATGGCACGTCAACGAAGCCGACGCCCAGAAACTGCTCGAACTCTGCCCGCAACTCGAACGCGATGATGATCTGAATATGTTTAATGAAGGAATTACCGTCGTCGTGTTTTGACGATCGACCGTTAGCGCCCTTCCGCCGTCATCTGCCGATGACGCATGCGTAGCGCTTCAGCGCGTTCGGGCGTTAGCGTGTCAACGCAGTGCAAACAACACACGCCTTCTTCATAATCGTCGCGCGCTCGCTCGTCCGGCGACAGTGGCTCACGGCAACCGAAGCACATCGACCAATCGCCCTCGGCCAACCCCTGTCCGACGGCCACGCGCTTATCGAACACGAAACAATCGCCGTGCCACTTCGATTGATCAGGCGGCACGTCTTCCAAGTATTTCAGAATGCCGCCCTTCAGGTGATACACCTCTTCAAAGCCAGCGGCGAGCATATACGCACTGGCCTTTTCGCACCGAATGCCGCCCGTGCAATACATCGCAATCTTCTTATTTTTCTGCGGGTCGAGTTGCGACTGCACGAACGTCGTGAAATCGGTAAACGCTTCCATCTGCGGATCGACGGCACCATCGAAGATGCCCACGCGCGTTTCGTAATCGTTACGCGTATCGATGACCGTCACCTCAGGGTCGTCGAGCAGCGCGTTCCAATCCCGTGGATCAACGTATTGCCCGACTTGCCGATTCGGGTCGGCCTCCGGGCAGCGCATCGTAATGATCTCTTTCTTGGGGCGCACCTTGAATCGATTGAATGGCGATTCGGCAGCCTCGGAATACTTCACGCCGTTATCGCGAATGCCAAAGTGCTTGTCGAGGTAATCGATCATCGCATCGAGATGTTCGGGCGCGGCCGCGATCGTGCCGTTGATACCTTCCGGCGCGAGTAAGATCGTGCCGCACAACTCGGGATACGCCGCTCCCGCGCCGCGCACGTCGGCCCGCCATTTCGGAATATCATCAATCGGCGTGAATTTATAAAACGCGGCAACCTTGAACATGCATATTTATATAGCAGGCCAGCGCGGCTTACTCAAGCGCGCCGCTCGCGGAATAGCGAGCAGGATTGCCTACGCCGCCTGCGCCCGAAAGCCCAGGGGTGGCCACCCCTGGGCTTTCGGGCGCGAACAAGCGCTCCGGCTTTTCCAATCTATTTTTAACAAAACCGAACATTATCAGCCCATGCATTCTTCTTAAATAAAAGCACAAGCATTCAATACAAATCCGGCCTTGGATCCCGAAACGTCCAAACAGCCGCGCCATCTTCCGCATGCCGCTGAATATACTGAAACGTATTCAATTGATGCCCACGATTTTTGATCGGCTCTGCCCGGCTACGTACCGCCCATAATTTCGGATGGCTCTTCTGATCTCTCAACAAATGCGAAGCATGCTTCTTCGCTCGACCGACCCAATGGCGCGGCTCGTGATCGGGAAAGCGCGCCAACAAATGAAAATGCTGAGCCCCCATTGCCAATACCAAAACTTCAATCTCATCCCGCAACAACTTCGACACCAACGCCCGACACACAAAATCGCGCAACTCGCGATTGAGCCTTACCGCCTTACCCTTCATCAGATGTTTTGAGTATCGATGGAGACTGTCATACGTTCCTGGCGGAGGCGGGTTTTTGTAATCGCCTTCAACATAACGACGGTGATGCCGCTCTCGAAACCCGCGCGGATCGCCACGCAGCCACGTACCATACGTATTGCCCGTACAGTGAAACCAATCGTTCCAAGGTTTCGCCATCTCATGGACCGCCGCGATTAGAACAAATACACGACGGCCATCATACAGAATTACACCCTACGTAACTACACGATGCGTTTTGCGCCGCCTTCGCAGCAGCGGCAACGCCAGCAGGCTCATCCCCGCGCCCATGCCGCACATGCCGGATGGAACCGGCTCGATGTCGTCATCATCGTCCGGCGTTTCCGACGGCGCTTCGGGATCGACGGGCACCACCGCCGGGTCGCCCACGGCAAACTCACCGATGCGATCGACCACCGCCCACACCATGCGCCGCTGCGTATCGATTCCCTGCCGCCCCACATCGTCGCGCGTGGGCCGCGCTGGATAAAACCCGCTTTCCATATCTTTGTCCGCGGCCTCTTCCCAATCACTGCCCGTACCATCGCGCCGCAACATTCTGATCACCGACTTATCCAGTGCATCCCATTCCGTCGGGCTCATATACAACGCCACCGTCAACACCGTGCCCGTTGCCGATTGCGTTGCCGATACGATCGCGCTGCGGCTCAACCAACCCGCCGCGGGCGTGATGTTCACCAACTGCGCCGATACATTGCGGCCCAACTCCGTTAATGCAAATCGCACATCGGCCCGCGCATCCGTGCCGTCCAACTGCAACGTCATAAACGCGCGACCGTCGCTGTTGATCACCGTGCTCAGCGCATCGGCAATCGCGTTCACCACCACGATATCCGTGCCACCACAGTCATCACCCGACAACACGCGCACTTCCAACGCATACTCGCCCACTGCCGCCGGCGTAAATGTCGGCCTCGCCGCGCGCTTGTCGCTAAACTGCCCCTCATCCGACGATGGTCCTGCGATCACGCGCCACTCATAACTGAGCGTGCCCGACGCACCCACCACCAGCGGAAACGCGCCCAACGCATCGCTCGCCGTAAACGCCGGCACTACGCGATCGGTGCCCGCATCCACATTGAGCGCATCCGCACGCACGACCATCGAATCAGACGCGATACACGGCGGGTCGGCGCTGTCCGTTACCGTCAATCGCAACGTGTAAGCCCCCGTCGCCTTTGGCCGAAACGCCCAATCGGGGCTCAAACCGGTTTGCACATCAAATTGACTGTTGTCGATATTCGCACTACCCGGCTCGATGCGCCAAATATAAGACAGCGGCGGCGTGCCGCCCGACACGTCTGCCGACAATGGCAAATCGGACCCACTCACACACGTCGTCCGATCGCCGCCGACGTCAACGCTCAATGTGCGCGCCGCCAACGTAAGCGTCTTCGTCACTTCACACGGTGGCTCGCTGCTATCCGTCACGCGGGCCATCAACGTGTAAACGCCCGGTTCGTTTGGCGTAAACGTCGTCACCGGCGTCAGCCGCGTGCCCGTTGCAAACTGCCCCGCACTAGCATCCGGGCTACCCGCAGCGACCGACCACTCGTAACTAAACGGCGGCGTGCCTGAAGACGTCACCGTCGCCGCAAGCGTTGGCGATTCCGCCCCCAAACACATCACCACATCCGGCGAGATCGCCACTTCCATCCGCACCGCGCGGATAACAACCGTATCCATTAACAAACAATTGACCGAATTCGCGTCGATCACCGTCAACTTCAACGTGTACACGCCGGGCTGGTTCGGTTCGAATGTCGGCGCGAAAGCCGATGCACCGCCGTTGGTAAACTGCGCCGGATCGACCGACGGACTGCCCGCCTCGATCGACCATTCGTACATCAAAGGATCGACGCCGCCCATCACGCTCGGATCCAACACGACCATTGCGTCGTCCGCACACACCGTCTGATCCACACCCGCATCAATCGTCATCTCATAAACCGAAATCTGCACCTCATCAGTCGCTTCGCAACCCACGGCATCCGTCACGCGCAGCCGAATCAAATAGGTACCTGTTTGAGACGCACTGAACTGCGCCCGTTGTGCTGTCGGGTTTAACAAACTGCCGCCATCCATCGGACCGCCGACAATCTGCCATTGATAGGTGTACCCCGGCGTCGAACCGCTCGCGACGACCGGCCCGCCCAACACCGGCGACGTGCGACCAACGCAAATCGTTAGATCGTCGCCCGCATCGACTACATACGGCGCTTCGCAACGATCGAGAACACCGTTCTGATTACAGTCATCATCCGCAAGCTGGCAGCTATCGAGCACACCGTCTGCATCGCAATCCTGGCTCGCAAGTTGGCAACTATCCGGCACACCGTCGTTATTACAATCGTTTGCGATTCCGCTATCGATATCGCACGCGTCGGGAACGCCATTCTCATTACAATCCGGATCGCAACCGCTCACACAATAGAACGGCCCGCCTGCCGCTGCACTGCCAACATCAATCTCACATTCATCGGGACGGTTGTTACCGTTGCAATCTTCGCTAACGCTCATGTCGATATCCGTCAGATCATCTTCGCCGTTGCCGTTGCAATCGCATGCCCCAGTCGACACCGTTAACTGCGCCGTTTGCGAAAACACGTGCGGCGGACACGTGCCCAGCACGCGACACGAATAATTGCCCGCCAGCGCCGGGCTTGCATTCAACACCGTCAACTCGTTCGTCGTTTGCCCGCTGTAGTTGGCATTCGCCAAACTAATCGCCTGACCGTTAAACACCCAGTGATAGACATACGTCAATGACGTATCGACAACCGTCACCCGCAGCACCGCATCCTGCCCCGGGCAGATCGTCATCGGCTCCGGATCGCTCTCGATTTCTGCCACCGCGCCGACCGTCAACGTTACGACATCCGAAGCAACGCCCCCGGCATTACACGTACCGGTAACCACACACTGGTAATCCCCAGCTCGCTCGAGCGTGATGTTGTTAATCGTTAACCGGCTCGAGGTTATGCCGACCAGATCGACGTCCGCCGCAAGATTCGTAAACGCCCCGCCCACGGCAGGTCGAAAGCGCCACTGATACGTCGCGCCGCTACCATTGGCGAAAATCTCAAACACGGCACTATTGCCCGTGCACGCTTCAACATCATCCGCCTGCACAATAATGTTAATGGGCGTATTCACCGTTAACTCGGCGGCACTGCTTACCGCCACACCGCAATCGTTGGTCACGCGCACCTGATAGAACCCGGCATCGTCAGCGCTGACCGACGTAATCTCGTACGTGGCGCCGACCGCATCGTCGATCAACTCGCCGTTCCTAATCCACTCGATCAACAAAGGTTCCGCGCCCGTCACGGCAACATCAAACGACACGGCCTCACCCAAACACGCCGACGCGTCATCCGGATCGCTCGTTACCACCGGCGGCTCAAGCACCGTCAATGTGGCGATCACAGCCGTGTCGCTTCCGCACGCATTCGACACGACGGCGCTGTACTCGCCCGCGTCGTCCGCATCGACAACTTGCAGCGTTACGTTCGCACCCGTCAGCCCGTCGATCGTTTCGCCGTCGCGTTGCCATTGCACATTGAATGGCGGCGTACCCGTAATCGCGACGGCGAGCGGCACATCGTCGTTGCGGCACACCTCCAGCGCCGTCGGCATCGTCAAGATCGCCGGCACTTCCGCCACCGTCAGCTCAACGACCATGCTCGTCACGCTACCGTCGCAGGCATTACCAACAACCACGTCGTAACTGCCTGCATCCTGCGTCGTCGCGTTTGCAACAACCAATTCATTATTCGTCGCGCCAGCAATATCCGTCCCGTTGAAGCGCCACTGATACGTCACTGTCGGTCGCAATGCTTCGGCCACTTGCACCGTGAACGTTGCATCCTCACCTTCGCATACCAACTGCGCTTGCGGCTGCTCGGTAATGATCGCCGTGAAGTTCGCCGTGATCGTTTGATCGCTTATCGCGTTGACGGTGGCAGTGCGCTCGTCGGCCGGTTGCGGTACTGTTCCCGTATCAACCGACCAGCTTTCAAAGCAATAGCCCGCCGCAGCCGTGGCCACCAGATTCACATCGTTACACACCGGCACCAACGTCATGCCGCCAAGGTTGATCGTGCCGCCGCTGGGCGGGTTTACGACCAACGTAAACTGCACATCCGGATCGCACGCGTCGGGCACGTTGTTTTGATTGCAGTCAACATCGCACCCTTGCTCGCAGAAGTATTCGCCGACCGTATCGGGCGCGGGGGCGATTTCGCATACGTCGAGCACACCATTCGCGTTACAGTCGGCACCGTCCAACTCGCATTCATCTGCGACGCCGTTCTGATTGCAATCCGGCGGTGCAACTTGTGCGCCGAATAAAAAGATGCCCGTGTTAACCGACTGACCGCTGATCGACTGGCCCACCAAGTCCAGATTCGTCGTTACCTCGATCGCAGAAGACGACCCGCTGTCGTAACGCCAAAGTTTCAGATCGGGTAACGCGATCAAATCGATACCAAGGCTCGCCAACTCCGATTCGTCGTAGTCGATCCGAATGGTGAACGCGCTGCCCGCGCCAACCATTGCCGTGGTATTCAAACTGAACGCGTAACCGATGAAGTTCGACGGTAGGTCCGCCTGCTCGATTCCGGCAAGATCGCACCGCCCTTCGTCGAGCGACGCGACCGATGTGATACCCGTCCCACTGACGTCGTTGAACGACACCGTCGTATTCGCACACGCCGCGCAAGCACCCGTTAAGCCATCCACCGATACGACGACGCCGCCAGCCGCGCTCGGCGTATAACCCGTCGGCACTTCCAACCACCGCATCAAATTGATGAGCAGCGCGCTATGATCGTCGTTATTAAAGAACTGCTCGAAGATCGACGCATCACAAACGAGCGCCAGCCGCCCATCGTCACCATTCGGATTCGCAATTGTAGCCGTTGCCACAAACGTTCCCGGTCCATTTGCGTCTGTCAGCAATTCCGTCACCGACACGTTTGCGGCCGTCACATCCATCAACCCATACGTCGTGCCGGATCCGATCGTTTGTACCGCGTCCGCCGGGCCGCTCAACGCCGGCAAGCGCGCATCCGTTGCCGTAATGCCCGGCACTGTGAAGTTTCCGCTCAGCTTGCTGATGTTGAACGCATCGAGAAACGACTCGTCGCCGTCGTTATAGACACCCGCATCGCCGAACCAAATCACGCGCCCACCGGCTTCGAGATAGGTGATCAACTCCAACCGTTCGCTTAACGTGTAAGCCGGCGCAGGCCCGCCCGCGTTCGACGACGCCAATAGCGGTAACCAAAGAATGTCGACGTTGCCAAGCTGCAGCGCCGTCAGCGCCGTGATCGGCGCGATCTCGAAGCCTTCGCCTTCCAACGCGACGCGCGCCGCCGCCATACCGGGATCGAGCAAGCTCAGGTTCGCGAATTGCCGACCGTCGTTAAGCGTGAGCACGCCGATGCGCGTCTGCGCTTCCGCCGTTGTTGCAGCAATCAACCCAAACGCAAGCCCGACGAAAAATCGTTGCGAGTGACATGACCGACCAATTCTAGAAAACGCAGCGCTGGCGGAACGCCGAATGTTGTGCCGATGGTTCATACATTGAAAATCGGCAATCTATAAACCGACGGTTAGACCCGAATGAACGCCACGGCCCTTCCGAAGGTTAGCGCAAAGCAAACACCCGCGTCATAAACTGCCGACCGGCCGACCCACAAACAAAATCGACATATGTATATTTATAACAGCAAAGGAACGCGCAATTCGCGCCGCCGTCGCGCAGCTCATGCCGGTCGGCGAAACCGTACTAACTCTCCGGCGGCTGCGAACCCGCAACTTTCGAACAGCTCCCGTTGCCGCGCGTCTTCTTCGGCCACACACGTCACCAACACGCGCGGCAACAATCGCCGGGCGATCAGCAAAGCGTGCGCGATGAGGTGCTTGCCCAAAGCGTCAAAATCTTCCGTCGATGCCACAAAAAAATCGCGTAACCGAGCGAAATCCCCAACCTCGTGATAAGTAATCCGCCCCACAGCGACCTTGTCGCGCACGGCCAACAACACGTCGCAATTGGCATCGTCGAGCCGCTCGAACGCCGCATCGGCGCTGCCGTCATTGCTTCCGATGTCGTCGAGCAACTGTCGATACGCCCGCCGCATCGCGCGCGCCGGCAACACGCGAATGCCGTCGACATCTTCCGGATCGGGCACCGCCGACGTATCGGCCATGCCCATCGCCACCAGCGACGCCTTCTGCCAGCCCTTTTCATCCATCACGCGCGCGACGGGTTCAATCCCCTGCCCCGACGCCGGCGACCAAAGATGACACGCCAAATCGCGATCGCCAAAGTGCTTCTCTGCCCGATCATACGCCGTCGCGCCATCGACCTCGTGCAGCCACACGTCGCGCAACTGCTGAGCCTCCGCGTATTGCGGCCACTCGGACGCCGTAAACGCCACGCCATAATCCAACGGCTCGGTCTTGCAAATTTGCTCCCACCAAGCCTGCTCGCACCGCCGCGCGGCCGTGATGATTTCTTGTGCGCTCATGATGGTGGTATTCTATCGCTGCGCAGAAAAATATCTGCTTGAATGGCAATGAATACCCGATTCACCTTTCTTAAAGCTCAAGCAATCTAATCGGCGTGGCGAAGCAGTAGGGTGGACCGTACGCGCAGCACCGAAGCAGTCTTGCATGTTTCCCTTGAAGGGCAAGCATGCCACCCACCAACGGCCATTCTTGGGACTCCCTTCACTTAGTAGCAATCAATCCAAGGAAGGCACGAGTCCGTTACAACACACTCTGAGCTCTCAGAATGAATCACATTAGAATCGATGAGATTCAATCATGAAGACAGTATCGGATCACATTGACTCCATGCAAGCACCCACCAAGTCGCCCCTTATTGAATCACAGTTGATTCAATAACAGGACGACGAACGGCTCAGTATCGTTGATACCCGCACCGTTTTGACCATCAATATCTGCGCATTCGCAGTTACCATCTGAAGTTGCTCCGACTAATACGCAATCTACGAATCCCTTGATGTCTTTACTGTCCACTAACCCGTCGCCATTGATATCTCCCGGGGCTACCTGACAAACCTCGATACACATTGCCATAGAACAGTTCGTGCCACTCCCTATCGGTGCACCATTGATATTCAAGCAATCGTTCGCAAAGACCTCTACACAAGAGCCATCGAAAAGGCAGCATGCCTCGGGTTGGGGGCAGGCCGAAGCCGCACAATTCGTTCCCATCCCAGAAGGTACTCCGCCAAGACCAAGACAAACATTCGCAACCACATCCTGGCACGCACCATCACTCAGACAGCAGGCTTCGAGTTGCGGACATATCGCGGTCGAACAATCGGTCCCCCCGCCCAACGACGTGCCACCCAAACCTTGGCACGCATTTGCCGGCACGTCCTGACAGGTTCCATCCACTAGGCAGCATGCTTCCGGTTGCGGACAAACGACTGACCCGCAATCCGAATCGACGCCATTAAACACACCGCTCTGGGAACTACAATCGGATTCGGTCACATCGATGCATGTTCCATCTGTAAGGCAGCATGCCACCGTCACCACGGGACATGCGATGGCCAGACAATTCACGCCGAGACCTTGGTGGCTGCCTCCCTGCGCAATACAGTCGGATTGCAACAGTGATTGGCACGATTGATCTGTGAAACAACAGGCACCGATCGGATCTTCACACGTATCACCCTGCGCACTTAGGCAGTCGCACGGAGTATCGACACACGTGGTGTAGTCGCCGAGATAGAATCCCCCCTCATTCGCACATTCCGTTGCATCGCCGAAAACCCCGCAGAAGCCGCCGGGTGGAGCAAAGCAACAGGCCCCCACGGGTTCAACACACGGGTTGACCCCGCCACAATTGACGCCGAATCCCAACGACGAACCTCCCGCTTGCAGACAGTCCGCACTCGTCAGATCCAAGCAAGCGTCGCCGGGCATGCAGCACGCCTGGAGCGGCTGCGCACAGGAGGTCCCGGCGCAATTCGATCCCACCGACTGAATCGTGCCTGACAGGAAGCAGTCATGTACATGCCGGTCCTCGCAGGTGCCGTCTGGTAGGCAGCAGGCTCTCGTTTGGTTGCATGCCGCCGCGGCGCAGTTCACGCCCGCCCCCTGCGGCAGCCCGCCTATGGAGGTACACCCTGACGGAGAGAGCAACTGGCAAGTCAAATCGAGCAAGCAACAGGCTTCCGGTGGTGGGCAGGTGAAGCTGTCGCAACGGCTCCCGAAGCCGCCCGAGAAACTACCGCCGAGGATCACCGAACAAGTAAAGGGATCCGTTTCGACGCAGCCCCCATCGGGCATGCAGCAAACTCCCACGAGGTTGGGGTTAAAGCAGATGCTGCTGCCGCCGCTGGAGCAACCCTGGCCCGGCGAGAACTGGCCGCCGACTGCCCAGCACGCTTCCTGCCGAAGCCCTTGGGCACAACTGCCATCTGGTAAACAGCATGCCCCTTCCGCAGCCGGAAGATCGCAAGTTGACGGAGACGAACTACAAACAATGCCCGCACCGTAAAAGGTCTGCCCGGCGCCGGTACAGTCGATGGCGGGCAGTTGCTGACAAACGCCATTAAAGAAGCAACACGCCCCGGGGGAACAAGGGCCGGATGCGCAGTCGGAACCTTCTCCGCGAAACAGGCCCCCGATTCCAAAGCACTCTGAAAGGGTCATGTCATCGAGACAGACCTCACTTTGCAGACAACAAGCGCCGGTGGGCCTGCAATCTCCGGCGAGGCAATTGGTGCCAAGACCGGAGAAGCTTCCGCCTATGGCATTGCAATTGTTTAGCGTCGCGGCGACACATTGATCGTTACCGAAGCAGCAGGCACCTTTCGTAGGACAACTGACGGCCGCACAATTCGTTACACCGTGGGAGTAAAAACCCAATTGAGCATCACAGTCTTCCTCTGAAACAGAAACAGCACACGTTCCATTGTTGAAGCAGCAGGAACCCAACGTTACTTCGTACGCACCAATGTCGGGCGAAGCATCTCTTTGAATTCCTCGCTGGTCGTTTGCTAGAGCGATTGCAGGATCGGCCGCGCCGATGGCGGGGCTGCCCGAAAGCAACGCGTGAGTCAACGTCAAGCCGCCGTTGTCCGCAAGTGGGCCAAGGAGTGGGTCGGCATTGATCGGAATACCAGGACAGGAATTGCACGCATCGTCGACTAAGTTATTGCTGCCTTGCGGTTGGATTGTCCCACCGTTGAGAACATTGTTGGAACAATTGCAACTTGAATTACCATACGCAAGGATAGAGTTACTAATGTGAATGCTCGCAACGACGAAGTCCGTTGCAAGGTTGTAGACGCCGCTACCTTCGCCCGCCAAATTGCCATAAAACGTGGCACCATTAATACCGATTAGACTGTTGAGGTTGTAAATGGCGCCGCCTTGTCCACCACCAACATCATTGCTCGTCAACGTACTGTTCGTGACGATCAACTGACCGGCCCCCGACGAACTGCCCATGTTGTAGACGGCACCGCCAGCATTACCATTGTTGAAACTCAATGTCGTATTCGAAATATTGACGGTGCCACCGATATTGAAAATCGCACCACCAAGACCTTGGCCGTTTTGTCCACCCTCCCCGCCTCGGGCGATGTTCGACCTGAATTCGCAGTCCACGGCGGTAATTGAGCCATCTTCATTGAAGATTGCCCCACCGAATCCGCCGCCGCCTCCACCACCGCCGCCGCCACTTACGCCGTCACCGGCACCGAAGCCGCCCATACCGCCCAAGCCCACATCCGTGGGAAGCACACATCCAGATGAATTGAATCCTCCCTGACCGCCACCCGCGCCCCAGCCACCCGCGCCACCCGCGCCGCCGAAGCCGTAACAACCCCTGAAGCCAGCGCCGCCGCCGCCGCCAGCCCCCCAACCACCCGCGCCGCCCGGGCCGCCGGGACTACATGGGCCACCGCAACCGGTATCGCCACCGCCGCCGGTACCGCCGCCGCCACCACCGCCACCAAAACCCCCTGTGCCGCCTGCGCCGCCCGGACCGCCTCCAATTCCATTACCCGCACCACCGCCGCCGCCACCGTTGAACCCGCCGTTTCCACCCGGATTCGCTGGATTTGGACTACTACCTCCTAGGCCGGCCGCACCGCCATTGGGGCCGCCGCCTACGCCCCCCCAGGTCGAGGGTTCTGACACCGCCGGATGTCCATTTGTTTCAAGGCCCGCTCCGCCACCGCCGCCATTAACATTGTTGTCCCCGCCCGCACCACCGGGAGATCCACCACCGCCACCGCCGAAGATACTGCCGTCGCCGCCATCACCACCAATAGCCCAGTTATCGTTAAACGTACAACCCTCCAAGACGACCTCGCCATGATTGAAGATTGCACCGCCCAGACCGACGCCACCGCCGCCGCCGCCACTTCCACCGTCGCCTCCGCGAACGACAGCGTTCTGCAGCTTCAGATTCACCAACGTCAGTTTCCCGCCGCTGGCCACATAAAAGAGGCGACCGGTTCCCCAAACTGCTTGACGCAGGCTGGCCCCGTTTCCGTTGATGCGTATCTCTGAAGTGATCGGCGGGTAGGCGTTGGGACCAAACTTGTCGTATGAACTAGTCACCGGATACGATCGGTAATGCCCTTGTACGTTAATGATATCTGCTTCGCCATTAGCGTTCGCAGCATCAATAGCTTGTCTCAATTCAGAAACGTTGTCGGCAGAGACGTTAAATGTGGCGGCATTCGCCGTACCGCACACGGTCAGTCCGGCGACCGCGCAAATCAGCGAGAATAGGTTAGACGTACATAGAGACATTACTTCACCTCTGAATTTGAGAATACCCTTCGCGCCGAACCGGCATTGAGGTGGGCGAAAAAAATGACTCGAATTTGAGCGCGATAGGTCCGGTTGGTGATTCGATCGATAGAAAATGCGTATCTGTTCGCCTTCTATGTCTCGCCGTTCGGTCCATAAAGCAAGTTTGTTCTTCATGGTTCGTCACCTTTAATTCTGAACGTCATGTCGGTGCGTCGACTCAATATTCGAGCGTCACAAACATGCACCCAGTTAGGGAATTCATTCTCGACAGGATCTTCCGATACCTATTATCTTGTTGCGCATTTCGTTCAAAAATTGGGTGGAATTGTTAATAAAAAAATAAAATCGGCGAGTGAATGCCGGTTTTTTGGCCAGAAAAGACGATTACGCATCAACAGGCCACTCAACGGTATTTGCACCATACAGATGACGGGGTGTGTGCAAACGACGGAGGCAATTATCCATCGCCGCGGGGGCCCTGCCGACCCAATCGCAATCACTCTGTGCATGTGTATATAAGTAATCTTGCTAGAGCGATTTTCAACTGACCGTAGCGGCAAAAAGCTGACAGCGTTTAGTTTATTGAATCTTAAAGCCCGGCAGGGCTGATGGGTTGAAAGCCCCGGATGGAGCGCAGACCGCGACAGCGGTCGGAGCGTAATCCGGGGTCATCGAGCGCGAGGGTATTAAGCCCCGGCAAGGGGCGTAGGTAACCTGCACCGCTGCCGCGGTTTAACGCGTGATACAACATGAACCATGGATTGCGCGGCTAGCGCCGCTTCATCCATGGCTCTCAACCAGCGCGCCCCTCCGGGGCTAAGAAAGGCAATCACGACGCCAAACTGGAATGAAATCTGGTCTAGCAAAGATCATTGATTGAAAAGAGACTGCGCATTCCCTATGGTCACCGACGCTTCAGCGGGTCGAGTACGAGCCATCCGACCCGACTTAAAGTAGACTTTTCGAGCGAAGAAAACATGTCGATCCTATGGATCGACATGCCACCCGGCAGAAAATTGACGGAGGAATTGAGATGTCTCGAAATAAGACACTAATTGTCGTCGCAACTATTATTTTGGGGGCGTCTTGTCGGTCTAATCAGGATGCACCAAAAACTGATGACATGAAGCTCTATGAGGGGACTGTACGTGCTTTTTTGGAAGTAGAATCACCTCGGGCTCCAGTTGATTTACCTGATGATTTGTCGGGTGCATTGCGGATACAGGCAAAGATAGCATTGTTGCTAAAAGACTTTGAAGCTGATGTAGGGTTACTCCTCAACTCCTCCGAGAATTTCTCTACGGAGGCGCGCGATTCCGTGAATGCAATTCTGGATCAGGCGAATCTGGTCCGGTCAATGTGCTACCCCGACTATAACGAATTACAAGTCGCGAAGACTTCTGATTATGTCGCGAAGGTAACAGACCAGTACCGAATTCTCTTTGAAATAGTGAAAAAACTACCGCCGGATTATGAGAAAGTGCGTCAAACTTACCAAACAGAAGAATAATATAGATTTGCGACATAGACAGGATGCGGGGGGCACACCAACGATTGAGCCAAATATCCCATCGACGAAGGTGCCGTGTCGATCCATAGGATCGACATGCTCAAGCGAATGCACGTGCTCCCCTTGAATTATTCCCCCTCGCCACTCCAATACTAGATCGAATTACGCAATCCCCACATCAGTAACCGAGCGTCCCTAACGCTACTGTCCCCGATTGACCTGCCCCCAAAACAAAAAAACGCCCGACAAGCTCTTTCAAGCCTGCCGGGCGTTTAATTTGTCAAACAGAGATCGTTACGGATGACGGATCGCTCCGCCGCCGGACGAATCAAAGATTCGCCGGGAATGTGCTGACCTTATCCACGATGGGGACAACCGAAGTTGTCGTCATCGGGTCTAGGTATCCCTAGAAAGGAGGTGATCCAGCCGCAGGTTCCCCTACGGCTACCTTGTTACGACTTAGTCCCAGTCACCGGTCTTACCGTCGGCCGCCGTCTCACGAAGTTAACCAACGGACTTCGGGTACTACCAGCTTCCATGACTTGACGGGCGGTGTGTACAAGGCTCAGGAACATATTCACCGCGCCGTAGCTGATGCGCGATTACTAGCGATTCCAGCTTCATGCAGGCGAGTTGCAGCCTGCAATCCGAACTGAGGGAAGTTTTGTGCGATTTGCTCCACCTCGCGGTCTCGCATCGCTCTGTACCTTCCCATTGTAGGACGTGTGCAACCCCAGATATAAAGGCCATGAGGACTTGACGTCATCCCCACCTTCCTCCGGTTTAACACCGGCAGTCTCGCTAAAGTGCCCGCCATAACGCGCTGGCAACTAACGATAAGGGTTTCGCTCGTTCAGGGACTTAACCCGACATCTCACGACACGAGCTGACGACAGCCATGCAGCACCTGTACAAGTTCCACGGCAAGCCGCGTCACTACTGTTTCCAGCAGCTAATCCAAGTATGTCAAATCTGGGTAAGGTTCTGCGCGTTGCTTCGAATTAAGCCACATCCTCCACCGCTTGTGTGAGCCCCCGTCAATTCCTTTGAGTTTTAGCCTTGCGGCCGTACTCCCCAGGCGGCGTACTTATCGGTTTTCTTTCGACTCCCGCAGCGTCAGAGCTACAGAAGTCTAGTACGCATCGTTTACGGCGTAGACTACCGGGGTATCTAATCCCGTTCGCTACCTACGCTTTCGCGTCTCAGCGTCAGTGCGGACCCAGCGCCCCGCTTTCGCCTCAGGCGTTCCAATAGATATCTACGCATTTCACCGCTCCACCTATTGTTCCAGGCACCCCTATCCGACTCAAGCCAATCAGTATACCAAGCAGTTCCCAGGTTAAGCCCGGGGCTTTCACAAGGTACTTGATCGGCCGCCTACACGCGCTTTAAGCCCAGTGATTCCGAACAACGCTTGCCTCCTCCGTATTACCGCGGCTGCTGGCACGGAGTTAGCCGAGGCTTTTTCTGGGATGGCTCAACTTACCGGGTATTAACCGGTTTTGCTTGCCTAACCCTAAAAGAAGTTTACATCCCGAGGGAATTCGTCCTTCACGAGGCGTCGCTCCGTCAGGCTTTCGCCCATTGCGGAATATTCGTTACTGCAGCCACCCGTAGGTGTCCGGACAGTGTCTCAGTTCCGATGTGGCCGTCCAACCTCTCAGTCCGGCTACCCGTCGCCGCCTTGGTGAGCCGTTACCTCACCAACAAGCTGATAGGAAATAGGCCGATCTCAATCCGGTAGGCCCGAGGGTCCCCACCTTTGATCATTCGTAGATGCCAATGAATGACGTCATCAGGTATTAACGGCACTTTCGCAAAGGAGCAAGCTCCGCCGGTATCCCTGTGATCGAGGCACGTTACCTATTTATTACTCACCCGTTCGCCACTATACGTCTATCCGAAAACAAACGTACCGTTCGACTTGCATGTCTTAGCCACGCCTCCAGCGTTCGTTCTGAGCCAGGATCAAACTCTTCACTTTAATTTATCGTTGAACCCCAACACCCGAAGGCGTCGGAGAGTTCTTCGAAGGCTCAAACTATCATGTCTGCAAACAGGAATGTTTGAAAAAAGACAATCGCCACCCGACCCCGAAAGGCCGAACTTTGATCGCCGGAAAACACCGTCGCCCCGGCTGTTTGTGGGGCGACTTCTTTACATCCATGGGTCGCTTGCAGGCGAATCCCACGGACGTCACATTCCCGTTTCGATCTCTGTTGACTTGTCAAAGAGCACTGCCCAGCGGTTCGTTTCGGCAACCTTTTGAGTTGCCCGTCCCGTTTGGGCGAGCCTTATAAAGTACCACGCTTACCAACCCTGTCAACGGGGTTGGCCGAAAAAAACTAAAAATTTCGGTTCACAGGTTATCCACATCCAGAACGGCTTTCCGCACGCCGGAATCGCTATTTGCAGTTTACACCCCACCTCTCGCATCGGCTCTCATAGATTCGTAAAATCCGCCTCTCAAGGCGCTTCCATTCGTCGGGCCCACATCGGAGATCGAGAATATGAGCGGAAACCAGTCAAGACTCAGACAGCCTCGATTCGCCTGCTGGATCATGGCCGCGTGCGTGCTCGTTTCAGCCGGTACTGAGTTCACCTTCAAGATACTCCCTCTTCTGCAACCAGCTCAGGACGCCTCTGGCCTCAACGTCAAAGCTTTAACGATGAGCTCCGGTTACGTAGCCGCACTTGTTGGTTTAGCTGTTTGGCTCGCAATCGGGAGCGCGACAGCCATCTATACGGTGCGATACTGCACAATTGGAATGATCGCCGCCAATGCAGCACGCGTGCTGGGTATTTTCGCCAATCCGTTGACACCTATCGAATGGGGCGCGACAGCGCTGTTGATAATCGCAGCAATTCTGGCGTGGAGAACCGATCCAATGGAACTGCTCGACGACGACTGCCGTGACGATGACGGAGAACAATTCGCGGACGGCGATTACTACGAAATCGACGACGATCGCGACGAAGAAGATGATGATGATGAACACGACCCGCGTAGTCCTGCCGAACGCGTAGCGCCCGCGTTCAAACCCGGAGCGAAGCTTACGTTATTTCAATATTGGCACATGCGTGGGAAAAACTATCTGAAGAAAGTTGAATACGAAGTCCTGCCAGAGCACCACATGGGAACCGTCTCAATACCCAGCGGTCGCCTTTTTGCTGGTGACCCGATGGGGCTCTGCGATGCACGCGAATTCGCGATTCGATTTCCCGCTGGCGATCATCCGTTCTCAATAGTGGCCGCCGCAAATACCAAGAACGGCGAAGAACGCGTCGCCTATGCAGTCATTCGTTTTTCGGAAAAGCCTTCCTTCAACATAGTTAGTGTATTCCTGGCTCGTGACGAGACGGCAACCATCCCTGTATTAGAAGGCCATTCCGCATGGTGCGATTCGGCAATGATGGCTTACGGTGATTACGAAAAACTCGAAAGCGCTCTGGAGGCCGATCATCCATTACCGTCATATGGTGACGAGCAAATGCCGCTAGAAGGAAGTGGATTAGCCGAGTTAATCTCGACCGGTACCGGCTCGAAGCCGATGATGATCGCCGTCTGCCGCACAGGTATGGGCTCGGGCGTTTACGACTCATTCGTCGGGTTGGATGCCGATGGTAAACCTTGCTTTTTAGTCACTGATTTCAACCTGAATGGACCGCCCCCAAGGACACCACCCCAAGAGCTTTTCGTGCCCCGCATGAAAAGCGATAAATAATCAACCGTCCGTTGTGTTGCGCGCCCCCTGCACCAACCCCCATGCCCGAAACCCGCCCGTCAGGTTACACACCCGCTCGTAACCGTGCTGTTTCAAAATCCGTTCCGCCAAATAACCGCGATAGCCCACCGCACAGTGCGTCACAATCGCGCGGTCGTTCTGGCGCAAGTCGATCCAACACCCGAAACCCGATACGCGGCCTCTAATAAAATCATAATGATGCGACCCGATTCCTGCCCGAAATACCGTTCGCAATCTTGCGTGTTTACAGTCAAAATGGCACGAAATAGATACGGCTTGTGCGGTATCATTCACACCGAATCGCACGGTTATAATCCGCGCTCGCCGTCAATAAACACACCGGCAGACCAACCGAGTTGGAACGCAATACGCAAACGACCCCATGCAAGACCAAGACGCCACCCAACTCCTGATCTCCGCACAAGACGGCAATTCCGCCGCCGCGTCCGATCTCTTGCCGTTGGTGTACGACGAACTGCGTCAACGCGCGGCGAGCTATCTACAACAAGAGCGTGCCGACCATACGCTGCAACCCACCGCTCTTGTGCACGAAGCGTTTATCAAGCTCTTCGATCAAACCCGCGTGAATTGGCAAAATCGAGGCCACTTCACCGCCCTCGCCGCCGTGGCGATGCGCCGCATCCTCGTCGACCATGCGCGCACGCGTAGTCGCAGCAAACGCGGCGGCGATCGTCAGCGCATCGACTTCGACGATCAGCACATTCCCGCCGACGATTCGCGTTTCGATCTGGTCGGCCTCGACGAGGCCTTAAAAAAACTCGAAGCCCTCGACCCGCAACAAGTCAAAGTCGTCGAAATGAAATACTTCGGCGGTTTCAGCATGGAAGAAATCGCCGCAGCCCTCGACGTATCCGTACGCACCGTGCACCGCGAATGGACGATGGCCAAAGCATTCCTGCGCGGCGAACTCAACAAAGGTGAAGACGCCCATGACGCCTGAAACATATCAACGCGCCAAAGCGCTCTTTAACGAAGCCCTCGAGCGCCCCGTCGGCGAACGCACCGCATTCCTCGAATCGCTTAGCGGCGAATCGACCGACGTGCTCGAAGAAGTGCGCCGCTTGCTCAGCCTGCATCACGAAAAAGATGACGACTTCCTCGAATCACTGATGAGCCTCACCTTCACCAGCGCTGGCTTCAGCAAGTCGACCATCGCAACCCACGCTGACCCGCAAACCCTCGTCGGTACCACCATCGGCAACTATCAAATCAAAGACGTACTCGGCACCGGCGGTATGGGCGTCGTTTATCGCGCCGAACAGGAAAAACCGCGCCGCACCGTCGCGCTCAAAGTCATCAAACCCGGCGCCGCCTCCGCCCATATGATGCGTCGCTTCGAGCACGAAGCCGAAACGCTCGGGCGCCTGCAACACCCCGGCATCGCTCAGATTTATGAAGCGGGCGTGGCCGAAACCGATGCCGGTCCGCAGCCGTTTTTCGCAATGGAACTCGTCGAAGGCCAGCCACTCACACGCTTCGCCGCCGCCGAACACCTGACCATTCACCAACGCCTCGACCTGATCGCCGCCGTGTGCGATGCCGTGCATCACGCCCACCAACGCGGCGTAATCCATCGCGATCTCAAGCCCGGCAACATCCTCGTCGCACCTGCCGACACATCCGCCACGTCGATCGCCGACCGCACGGGCTCGACCACCCGCCAAGCCGCCGTTGCGCGTCTCGGCGCGCAACCCAAGGTCCTCGACTTCGGCGTAGCGCGCCTCGTCGATACCGAGCACTTGGCCACGATGCAAACCGATGCCGGCCAACTCGTCGGCACCATTCCATACATGAGCCCCGAACAGGTCAGCGGCGATTCGAAAGATTTAGACATTCGTAGCGATGTGTATGCCCTCGGCGTCATCTGCTACGAATTGCTCACCGGCAACCTGCCGTACGACGTGCGCGGAAAAACCATCGTGATGGCGGCGCGCGTGATTGCCGAAGAAGACCCGACCCGCCCCGGCACCAACAATCGCCACTTGCGCGGCGATATCGAAAGCATCCTGTTCAAGGCGCTCGAGAAAGATCGTGCGCGACGCTACTCATCCGCCGCCGAATTTGCCAACGACATTCGCCGCTTTCTGCGTCACGAACCCGTCATGGCACGACCGGCCGGCACGGTCTATCACCTTTCGAAATTCGCCCGCCGCAATCGCGCACTCGTTGCCGGTTTTGCCATCGCGTTCGTTGCGCTCACGATTGGTTTCGTACGCGCGCAAGTCGCCGAAGGCGTCGCAAAAGAACAAGCCACCGTAGCCCGCGCCGCCGAAAAAGAAGCCCGCGCCGCAGAAGCCGCCGCCCAACTCGAAGTCGAACGGTCGCTGGCCGTACAAGAATTCCTCGTCACGCTGTTACAGTCGCCCGACCCCAGCAAACAAGGCCATGACGTGCGCGTAATCGACGTGCTCGATAACGCCGACGCGCTTCTGGCAGACCGCTTCGAAGGCACGCCCGAAACCCGCGCTCGCATGTACGAAGCCGTCGGCTCGGCCTACTTCGGCCTCGGGATGTTCGAAAAAGCCAAGGCCGAATTCGAAAAGGCGCTCGGATCGGTAAACCCCGAACTCGAAGACGAACAGGATTACCGACTGACCCTACAGCGCGGCATTGCCATGTGTTTGACCAACATGGGCAATGTCGAAGGATCGATCCCCATTCTGAGAAATGTTGTCGAGCAGCGCATTAAACTGAATGGTGCCGAACACGAGTACACGCTCAATACGATGGACAGCTTGGCCGGTGCCCTGCGCACGGTTGGCGAATTAAAAGAAGCACTCGTGTATTACCGCAAGGTACATGACTACCGAGACAAACACCTCGATCCGTCAAGCGAAGAAGCGTTACTCGCAAAGAACAACCTTGCTTCGTTATTGGCGGTAATCGGCGAATTCGAAGAAGCGAAAACGATCTACACAGAACTTCTGGAAGGTTGTCAAAAGGCGTTCGGCCCGGATGACTTCCGAACGCTTTCCGCAACCAATAACTTCGCCAGCTTGCTCTACGACCTGAAAGAGTTTGAACGCGCCGAAAAGCTCATGCGGCGCAGCATCGACGCCTCGGCCGCCATATTGCCACCCAATCACCCGGCGCTCGCCAGTTGGCGCAACACGCTCGCTATGATGTTATTGGAACAAGAGCGTTTGCAAGAAGCCGAGGCGCTCATGCGGCAGGTCATGGAAGCGCTGGGCCCGCTCGCGGAGATTCAAACCGACCGGCAAATCACGATGGCGCGCAATCTCGCGCTCGTACTCATGGCACAAAAACGCCACGACGAAGCCCTGCCTGTAATCGAAAAACTCCTCGTTCGCGCGCCCCAAATCATGCCGGCCACCCATCATCGTTACGGCCTCTTAAAGCACTCGTTCGGCCGATGCCTCATGGAAATGAATCGCCTCGCCGACGCCGAAGCCCCCCTTCGCGAAGGGTACGACATCTTGAAAGCCAAGCTCGGAAACCAACACGTCCAAGCCCAACTCGCGCTTAGCGATCTCATCGACCTCATGAAAAAGATGAACAAGCCCGACGCCGCTGAACAGTTGGCGTCGAATGTCGTCGAAGATTAGACCGCCTTCGATCGATGGCGACGCTTGCGATGTAGTACCGGCTAATAGCCGTTGGATTCCGAGAAATCATCCAGAATCACCGTCATTTGTAAAACCGTCTATAGCGCGCGTAGTGCAGGCATATCGTTGACATGTTTTGCGAGGAATCCAACGCCAACGGCGTTGCGCCAGTAGCCCAGGGTTGATGCGCAGCAGCTACCCTGGGTTGCGATGTCAACTCAAGGCCTTCAACGCTGAAAGCGTTGCGACATGCCGTAGGGGGCCGGAACTCCTTCAGAGTTCAACGATAATTTTGCCAACCACTTCCTGGGGTAGCCGCTGCGCGTCAACCCCAGGCTATTGAGACAACGCCCTTGGCGTAGAAGTGAAAGAGGATTGACGAATACTGGCGGGAACGCACAAATCCGAACGAGTAAACCGTGCATTAAGTTGTCGACAAAATCTCAAATCCGCTGCATTTGTATTCGGCACGGTCTAGACGCTCATACATCTCCAATATTCGAGTCCCCGCCCGTTACAAATTTCGCGCCAAATTCTCACTGAGAGACCGCTCCTGTTTTCGTAATACTAAAGTGTGAACAAAACAGTCCCTCTGATGGAGAATCGGCCATGTCCCCGCAGCCACCCGTCAACGACCGCAACGGCGTCACCGAGTTCGTCACCGACCTATTCATCGAAGGCTTCGGCGCCATATTCGAACTCATCATCGAAGCCGGCGGTGGTATCGCGGAAGCCATCGGCGCACTCTTCGGCGGCCTGCTCGACGGATTGGGATAACAAAACAACAGCAGCCCGCTGCACTAACAGAGCAACGGGCTGCTTGAAATTCCTCTCATCGATTCAACACTAAAACCGCACGCCCGGCGGCAAATCCGGCGGTGTCGGTGCGTCCGGCGTCGTAAACACAAAGCCAGCACCACCGCGAGGTCGGCCATCCACGGTCACGTCGTTACCGCTAACGATCAACGTCTCCTCGGAAATCGCCATCGCATTTCCAATACGATTCATCGTATCGCCATCACTGCCGCGAATCGTGCCCGTAATCTCCCAGTTGCCGTCCCGCATCTCATACACAAACACCAAGGCCGGTCCACCAAACACGCCCACCAAAATGCGATCGTTACGCACGGCAACCGACTTACCGAACAACCCCGCCTGTCCGTCAGCGGGCACCAGCTTTTGCTCGAATTCGTACTGCCCTGCATCGCGACGGTAAATGTACACTGCTCCGGCCCTCAGTAGATCATCGCCCGGTCGTTTCTTCGCCGGTGCACCGACAACCAACAAGTCGTCGGCCATCGCCACCGATGCGCCGAACTGATCCGTTCGTTCCCCGTCATCCGCCGTTAACTTCTGTATCTGCATCCAATCCAACACGACGCGCTCAAAGACATACACCGCGCCCGTGCCGAAGTCCTTCCCCGGCGCGCCGACGGCGGCCCAGACATTGCTCATCGTCACCGCCTCGCCGAAATCGTCATTGTCCACTGCATCGGAAGCCGTTAGGCGATCCGTCTGTACAAAGTCGCCCCCGTTATCGCGAAACGTATACGCCGCGCCCGCATACCGATCGCGCCCCGGCGCGCCGACGATTAAGTGACCCTGGTTGCGTTCGAAAAACATCGACGTGCCGAATAGCTCAAAGTCTTCACTGTCGGATATCGTCAACAATTGCACCTGCTCGTACGCCGACCCGCGACTGGAATAGACGTAAACAGCGCCGCGTTGAATGTGTGCCGACCCTTCAATGGCAAACTTGCTCGCGCCGACGAACACCTGATTGTTCGTCGCGGCCACCGAACTGCCGAAGCCCTGCTCCGGCATGCGGGCCGGTCCGCGCGTAAGCCGTTCGAAAAATTCCCACTCGCCGCGAAACTTCACGAACACATCCGCCACGCCCGCGAGCGAATCTTTCAGATTCGTTCCGACGATCGCCACCGTGTCGGAAATCGCCACGCTCGTGGCATAAAAATCTTCCCCTTGCGGGTCGAACGCCGTCAGCCGCGCTTCCTGTTCCCAGTCGCTTTCTACCGTGCTGCCGCCGCCTGTCGTCGGCGACGTGTTGTCATTGTCGATATCCATACCCATGCCGTCGTCCGGCATCATCGAGTCCGTCATCGGGCAATCGGCACCGACCAGCGGCAACACCACCAGCATTGCGAGCCAAAACGTCTTCATCAGCCTGTTTCCTCTTGATCGCGTTCGAACGACGCGCCCGGACCCTGCGGTTGGGTCGCAAGCACGTCGCCCTATCTTGAAACCTTGCGAGGATTCAATTCGTGTTTATGAAATACCGCGTAGCGTTATTGCGGCTCGTTTGCATCCGGCCATGCCTGAATCGTCGGTTTGCTCACGCTGTATTCATACATGTCGTCGCCGTCGTCATACGTCTCGTTGATCGCGCTCCAACCCGCGCCGCCGTTGAGCGGTAAACGCCAATTGCCGCTGACGGTATTGCCCGGATCGCCATAGACGACACTATTCCCACCAAGATCGATCACACCTGAGACGTATTCCTCTTGTCCGTTGCAATCGCTGCCGATGCGAATTTCGAGACCGTCCGGCACCCATGCCGACGGTTCGATGATCATCTCAAGATCGTCCGGATCGGCGTCATAGATGCCCCAGTAACAACTGAACTCGTTTTCGCCGACACCACTATCGATTCCCTGGAAAATAAGATCTGGAATGACGAACGACGTGCTACCCGAGTTGTCCGACCAAATCTCCAGCGCGTTAAACGGCTTGCGATCCTGGCCGCCCACCGACCAGGTGTGACTTGCATTACTTCCCATCAAGTAACTGGGATATTGCCCGCCGTTTTGATAGCGCGGTTCCCTCCAAGCAACATCGCGACCCATTCCCATGTCGGCGCGAAAACTCATATTTGAGAACGTGTTCGTCTCGTATCGATTGCAACCGCGCTCAACCGGATCGCCGCAATAAAACCCACCGCCGGCAGATTGGCATTCATATTCCGTAATCGAAATCTTGACGTTGCTGATTCTGGTAAGCCACCGACGATTGCTGAACTGCCGCTCGTCACCAAACAAACTCCGGTAGATCACGCGCACATCGCCATACAGATCTTCCGGAAAATCATTCAGCACAATCTTGTCGGTGCCCCACTCGGCATCGAGAAATGTTTGCCCGCCAACAACCACCTTGCGATTGAAGCCGTCGTTATCGAACTCACCGTAGATGGTGAGGCGCTTTTCCTTTTCATCGATATCGAGCATGCGAATGCTCGGTGATAACCCCACGGCCCTACGTTCCGATGGCAAGCTATCGTTATATAAAAACGTCAGCTTACTCGGCACTTCATCGCAACTATCCGATGTGCACGACACACCGACCGATTCACCGTATCCCATTCCCGCGGTGCCGGTGAGATTGGTAAACGGCGGGCCGTTGGGCTTCTTGGGTGCGACGCTATTAAAGGCCGACTGAATCGAAAAAGGTCTTTGCTTCGGCGACGGAGGCTGCGGCAAGAACGTATTGCCGCCAATATTGACCGTCGCATTCAAACCCAACCCCACGTTGACGGCTTGATAGGCCGCCGCAAACGCGTCTCCCATTTGAACCGACGCATCCCAACCGATGTAGATCCCCGCATCTTTCGCAAAGCAGGCATCGATGAATTTCTGCGCGGGCTCGCTCGCGCTGCAACACGCGTTAAACCACACCACGCTTTCGTCCGAAAACAAGACGTGATTCTGGATAAATTGCGCCGTAATCACGTAACTGCTCGGCGCACCATCTGACGAAGCAATCGGATAGACCGATCCATCGAGCAATTCCTGACTAAACTGCAAATCGTTATTCAGGTTGACCGGTATCGCCGTGACAAAGCCGAACTCTTTAGCGCCTTCATCATTCTTAAACAGCGTGCCGTGCCCTTCGAAGTAATAGAAGCCGGCACCGCCCAGTAACTTAAAATCCTCAACGCTCGGTCGCGGCCCATCCGTTCCCAGAATCCAGCCGCCGTTTGTGAACATGCGTTCCAGCACCGTGACCGATGTGAAGCTTCCTTCGGGTAATCCGGTGATGAGCTGCGCCGACCAGCCCGGAATGTTACGCGCAGCGGTATGTCGCTTTTCATTCTCCTCGCCGCGCTGCGGTTCCTTGGTAAAGCCGTTTGCGATTAAGTCTTCTTGCGTTACGGGCGGTAGCGGGTTGCGATCCCATTCGTTATAGACGCCAAAGAGCCGACCATCGGAGAACCGCCCCCATATCGCGCCCGTCGGGTCACTCTCTGCGCTCTGCACGTCGGGTAGCGCATTCAGAAAATCGACAATGGCCTGATTCTGCTGCCCCGGCATCTGATTGCGACCGAGACCATCCATAAACCGACTGATCTCATCGAGAATCTCGATCCGCCGCGCGCTGCTGAGACCACCTTCCGCCAACGGGTCGGGCGTATCGCTACCCACCGGCCCGGGCATCATGTTCGTGTCAGACGGACAATCCCCGGCCATCGCGACCAGCAAAAGAACGGCCAGGCTCGCCGCTTGAAGTAGAGAACGGCCAATAAAAAGCCTACGCAAACCAGCAGCGGCTTCATTCTTTGGATGTGTATTCGGATTCAACGATTAGCCCCCCAAGACAAAAAAAGGGTCAGTCTGGCTCACCTGAAAAGATGCGCCGGATAAACCCAAAGGGGGCCAAATGCGTGAAATATATTTCTAGAGGAGCGGCCCGTTATTCGGGCGGCGCTTCTGAGGTCGGCTGGCTCGCCGGCTGTGTGGTGTACCGATCCGCCTCTTGCTGCCACTGGGCACCGGCCGCTGCATCACCTTTGGCGTTGTAAAGCTGTGCCAATCGTGCCGCGAGGGCCTTCTTTCGCGCGACCGTGATATTCGCTGCGTCTTTCGCCGCACGGTAAGCAGCCAACAACAACGTCTCGGCCTCATCGAGCTTGCGGGCCGTTCCCAACACGCTTACCAAACTATCGTTGACCGTCAGCGTGTCGGCATGCGCCAAACCATAAATCGATCTAAAAATATCGAGCGACTCGCGCAGCGCCGCTTCACAAGGCGGCAACTCACCACGCACGTAATGCAAGACCGCCACATTATGCAACGTGGTCGCCACATCGGGATGCTCGTTGCCAAACAACGTACGCCGCATCTTTAATGCGCGCTCGAACACCGTCAGCGCGTCGTCGTGTTTCCCTTGCCCTTGTAATGATTGCGCCAAATTGTCTAAATTTGTGGCGAGATTCGGATGCTGTCCGCCGTGTCGCGCTTCGTTGATTTCAACCGCTTCGCGAAAGAACCGTTCGGCTTCAGTAAACGCGCCGCGCGCCATCAACAACGACCCAAGGTTGTTCACCGCCTCGGGCTGTAACTCCGTCCCAGTGCCCTGCGGGCCCATCGCAAACGCATACACCTCGCGCAACAGCGGTTCAGCATCATCCAGTCGCCCCTGATCGACCATCGTGAGCGCCAAATCGTTCCGACAACCCGCGATCACTAAAGCATCCGGATCATCTTGCGATTCAAAAATCGAAAGCGCCCTGCGCAAGTCCTCTTCCGCGGCAGCCGCCTGACCGGCAAGCTTCTCCGCCGAGCCGCGTTGGTGCCACGCCCGCCCGACCTCCGCCGCGTTCGGCCCAAGCACCTTTTCATAAATCGCCCGCGCGCGATCAGCCTGCGCCACGGCAGCGTCGTAATCCGCCAAGCCCGACAAGCTTCGTGCGATCGTCAATCGCACCGCCGCTTCGATCAGCGGCTCGTCTTTCAATTCACCCGCGTCGACCTGTGCCAGTGCACGTTCGACGGCGGCCCGCACTGTCAAATCCTTTTGCGCGCTCACGCGCGGGTCGGCGCTCGCAAGAATATCCTGCAAGAACGCATTGATTGCCTCGGCTCGGCGCGCCGCCGACTGTGCGTCTTCCGCCTTCTGCCGCGCCACGTCGCGCTGCACATCGGCATCGCGCCGTGCCGCCGTTGCACGCTGCAATCCGACCAGTGCCAATACAAAACCCGCGACCAACGCCACGACCGTCACCAGTGCCGCCAACACCGGCGATCGGTGTCGGCGCACAAACTTCGCTACCCGATAGCCCGCGCCCGGCGGCCCGGCCTGCACCGGCTCGTTGCGCATATAGCGCCGAATCTCTGCTGCAATGTCGCTCGCGCTTTCGTATCGGCGACCGCGCTCTTTCTCCAAACACTTCATCACGATCCAATCGAGTTCGCCGCTCACCCGTCGGCGCAACTCGCGCGCATCCATCCCGCGCTTTCGCGCGATCTCATTCAAACGCTGTTGTGCGTGCGCTTCGGTACCCGATTGCCTTTCGCGCTCTACCGCTTGCGATTGCCTAATCTCCGTCAGCCTACGACTCGGGCGCGGCGGCGTCTCTTCCCGAACGATGCGTTGAATCTCCGCCAAGCCTTTACTGCGCAGCGTATTCGACCCGAACGGCAACGTGCCCGTGATCAACTCATACAACAACACGCCCAATGAATAGATGTCGGTCCGCGTATCGATATCCACGCGCCCCGGGTCGGCCTGTTCCGGGCTCATGTATTCCGGCGTGCCGATCAACATCCCTTGCATCGTGGCCGGACCGGCCTTCGCCGCTTGCCCTTCAATCGCTTTCGCAATACCAAAGTCGATCACCTTCACGCGTGGCGAACCAGTACCATCGTCCACGACCATCACATTGCCCGGCTTGATATCGCGATGGATCACACCCTTTTGGTGCGCGTGTTGAATTGCGTCGCACACTTGAATCAAAAGATTAAGCCGACCGTTGATCGACAGCCGCTTCTCGTCGCAATACGCCGTCAGCATGCGCCCGTCGACGAATTCCATCACGAAATAGGGACGCCCCTGCGCCGTTGTGCCCGCATCGAGCACGCCCGCCACATTCGGATGGCTCATCAGCGCCAGCGTCTGACGCTCGCTTTCAAAACGGCGGATCACTTCGTGCGTATCCATGCCCGCTTTGATGACCTTCAACGCCACCTCGCGCCGAACAGGCGTTTCTTGCTGCGCCTTATAAACCGTGCCGTATCCGCCTTCGCCAATCACATCGAGCAGTCGGTAGCCATCGATCTCCGTTTCGGCTTGCGGGGCATCTTGAAAGCCAATATCAGGCGCAACCGCATCGACCTGCGGCGTGGGAGGTTGTTGCATAAACGAGCCGGCGTGATCGTGCGCCTCAAGTAGCGCTTCCACGGCGTGCCTTACTTCAACATCGTCACCACAACGCGCGCCCAACGCATCGCTGCGTTCTGCCGGTGGCAATTCAATCAGCTCTTGAAAGATCGATTTAACGCGCGACCAATCCGTCATGATCTGACTCGCAATGATTCCCGCACCGGTCTATTCCGATTCCGCCTGCAAGAATTGAAACATCCACGCGCGGGCGAAGGCCCATTCGCGCTTTACCGTGCGTTCGGAAATGTTCAGCGCCGCCGCCGTATCCTCAACGCCCAGCCCCGCAAAGAAGCGCAACTTCACAATGCTGGCCGCGCGTTCGTCGATTTTTTCGAGTTGATCCAACGACGCGTCCAACGAAAGAAGCTCGTCGGGCGTTGATTCCGCCTTTTGTTCGAGTACCTCAAACGGCACGCGTTGACGATCGCCGCCGCGCTTTAATCGCCCGCGCTTGCGCGCATAGTCGATCAGAATCTTCCGCATCGAATTGGCGGCGGCATGAAAGAACTGAGCCCGACTCGCCCAAGAGACCCGCTCGCTACCGATCAAACGAAGGTACGCTTCGTGCACCAACGCCGTCGCCTGCAACGTGTGCCCGACGGCCTCGTGCTGCATCTGCGCCCGAGCGAGCAACACCAACTGGTCGTAAACAATTGGGAACAGTTGCGCCGCAGCCTCCGCCTTGCCGCTGGCCGCCGCATCCAGAAGTTGCGTCACCGGCCCGGAAGCATTCGATCCGCCGGCCGCCGTTGTATCCGAATCGCTCATGGTGCGATGATACCCGTCGCGACCCGCACGTGCCTAACAAATCTACGGACGCCCACCCACTACGTCAGATCGGCCATCTCCGCGATCTCAATCGTCCCCGGCAACAATTCGTCCCACCCGCGCAACTCCTCGAGCGTTACCCACTGGCATTGCGCCACTTCCGCCGGGTTTGGTGTCGGTCTTCCCGCCACGATCTGGGCCGCCCAGCAATACAGCAGCAACCGACCGTCGTGTTTCTCGCGCACCGCTAACTGTCGCAGACCGCGCACAGTTAGATTCAATTCTTCGCGCAACTCGCGTGCCAACGCATCTTCTTCAGATTCGCCGTCTTCGATTTCGCCACCGGGAAAGCACCATTTCAAAGGTGCCCGCACCGTCGCAGCCCGTTGGATAATAAGAAAACGCTCACCGTCGCGCACGATGCCGATCACGCCGCGCATTGGGTTCTCGCGCGTGCGATGCGCCAACGTCGAATCGGGGCGCTCGTCGGGTTGCGTAAAAGGAGATGAACTCACGCGTCTATAACAGCCTAAGACGCCAACGCTGGTTCGCGCGGAGCCACCGGCGCAGAAATCGGTCTGCCTTCGAACCAATCGATGGTTCGCGGCACGCCTTCGGTGTACTTCACCGTCGACTCCCAGCCCAATTCCCGTCGGGCCTTGTCAGCCGTGAAGTACGTATCGCGCCCCATCAACCACACGGCATAACGCGTGATCAACGGTGGCTTCTTCAACTTAAACATGTGCCCGATGACTTCCAATACAAAGCCCGCTTTGGACGCCACCTTAAACGGCACGACCTTCTTCACGCGCGGCGCATTCAACGCATCGGCCAGCAGATTGAAGTACTCGCGCTGCGTAATGTCGCCATCGTTACAACAGTTATACGCCTCGCCCACGGCCGCCGGATTATCCGCCGCCAGGATACACGCCTCGGCAACGTTCCCTGCATAGACCACGCTCAAAATGTTGTCGCCGCTACCGAGCAACTTCGCCTTCTTCGTGCGAATCATCTTCGCAATGCGCGCGATCGTCGCGCGGTCGCGCGGACCGTACAACCAACTCGGGCGAATCACCGTGAACTTGACCTTGCAGCCTTCTTCGGCGCGTCGCCAGAGCTCGCGTTCAACGGCCACCTTCGCGCGCGTGTAGTACGACCACTTATGCACCTTCACGCCCAGCGGCTGCGTCTCGTCGATCGTCAATCCGCGTTCGTTGCGATGCCCATACACGCTGATCGAACTGATATGGACGAAGCGCGGCACGCCACAGGTTTCGGCCGCGTCGAACAAGTTCTTCGAGCCGTCGATCGTGATCGTCTGAAACTCCGACCACGGTCCCCAGTCACCCACGCGCGCCGCCGCGTGATACACGCATTGCACGCCGTCGCACGCGCGCTCCAACGAGGCGATATCGGTAAGGTCGCCCTCGACCAACTCCACGCCTTGCTCTTTAAGCCAACGCGTATCGGCACCCCGTCGCACCAAGCAACGAACGGCCCGACCCCGCAGCCGCAACTGCTCGACGATATGACTACCCAACAGACCGGTGGCCCCGGTGACGAGATTCATAAGCAACTCCAAAAATCCGAACGACCGCGCCCCGCGCGGCGGCGGATGTCAAAATCTCAGTAGCATCCTGCACGTTAGAGACGCCGCCCATACCCGTCAACCAGAAAAGCCGCCCCAGCCCAAGTAAATCGCTTTAACCCCTTGACGATCCCGATACGCCGTCCACAATTCGCGCACCGGCGCATTCCGCGCCAGATTCTAGTTTCCAGCAAAACTCGGCAGCCCGCCCAATCACACACAGGGAGACGGTATATGCCCATCGAAGAAACCCTCGCCACCGAACCACAGTCCATCGCAGACGCCGCCGCCACCGCCGCCGCTCAGATCGACGCCGGCAGCACGGCCTGGATGCTTACCAGTTGCGCCCTCGTGCTGCTGATGATTCCGGGGCTCGCGATGTTCTACGGTGGGCTGGTCCGTCGCAAAAACGTGCTTTCCACCATGATGCACAGCCTGATCGCCATGGCCATTCTCGGCGTGCAGTGGATCGTCGTCGGCTATGCCATCGCCTTCGGCGACGACATCGGCGGCGTCATCGGTTGGGATTGGGACAAGTTCTGTTTAGCGGGGATCGACTTCCACTCGATGTATGCCGACAAGGGCATTCCCGAGCTCGTCTTCGTTATGTTCCAAGGCAAGTTTGCCATCATCACGCCCGCCCTCATCAGCGGTGCCGTCGCCGAGCGGATGAAACTCTCCAGCTACGTGGTTTTCATCATCCTGTGGTCCACGCTGATCTAGTGCCCACTAGCCCACTGGGTTTGGGGCGACGGCGGCTGGTTATTCGACATGGGTGTACTCGACTTCGCTGGCGGCACGGTCGTACACGTCTCGTCCGGCATCGCCGCACTTTTGGCTGCGATCATGATCGGTCGCCGCCTCACCATCGAAGGTGAATCGCAAGCCCCCGGCAACCTCATCCTCACCATCACGGGTGCGGGGCTCCTTTGGTTCGGTTGGTTCGGCTTCAACGCCGGTAGCGCCGTCGCTGCGGAATCGCCCGTTTCCGGTTTCGTCGCCGGTCTGGCATTCACGACCACGCAAACCGCCGTGGCCTTCGCCGGCGTCGGCACGTTCGCCATTCTGTTCGCGATCAAAGCCACCCTCGGCCTGCGCGTCTCCGAAGAAGACGAACGCAAAGGCCTCGACATCACCATCCACGGCGAACAGTCGTATCGACTGACGCCGGGGATGTAAGTTACTCCGGAGCGGGTAACTCGCACGGGTGCCCCATCCTTTCCGACAGGAAAGGGTGGGGAATCACGCATTACGTTCGATGCGTCCCTCGATACACCAAAATCCGATTCAAGTTACCCATTTTCGTGATACGGTGATCGAAAATCCTCAACAAACAATCCACGCGATACTGCCAGTGCGCGCGACTCACAACAGTCAACAGTGACACCAATATACATGTAATAGTCGTAACCAAAATGAACAAAGGCATTGCTCGAGACCAACCGGCACCACGCACGAGCCCGAAGCGCCAAACGCATCATTTCGACAACCCGTTCACGATCGAGCAGATCACGGTCAGCCACCCCAATCTTCGCGGCCTCACCATGCGGATCCTCAAGCTGCCGAACGCAAACAGGCAACGCTTCCGCTTCGGTCAAATAACTCAACGCCGTATCGACGTACGCGTTCTCCGTGCGTTGGTAGTCATCAATCGTGAATTGCTTGCCATTGAAAACCTTCCCTATCTGGCTAAACATAATCCATTCATCAACCGTGTACCGCCCCTCCTGATCACGATGACGCGGATCGTATTTTGTAACACGATATTCAAATTCCATAAGACAACATCCGGACAATGATCGCGACCAGCTTCAATATTCCAGCTGCGCTTTGGCACCGATTTGCAACCGGTGTTCTGTAGGGCGCATCCCTTGATGCACCACCTCTTTCACCACGCGAAAAAAACACACGGGTGCCCCATCCTTTCCGACAGGAAAGGGTGGGGAATCACGCAGATATCACGTAGCGTGCAACCCTCGATCCACCTCTACCCTCTCCCCGTCCGACTCAAGTAATACGCCCGAAACTGATGCAACTCATCGCGCAGCGCCACCCAATCGTCCTCATCTTCAAACGCTTCAAACGACATGGGGATATCGACCGTCTGCTCGCTATCGAGCCGCCGTACGTAGAAGCCCATCTTAGAAAACACCAAATCGCCGAACGCCGACCACGGCACCCAATCTTCGTACCGATCCGACCGAACGAATAATCCTTGCGGACACGCAACGATACAACGCCCCAACCGATGCGTGCGCCGCAAACGAAACGCCTCAAACACCACCCACGCCGCGCCAAGAACGGCCATGCCCAACAACCCAACATGCAACAACCGCGCCGTCTGCAACACGACGCGCACGATCATCGCCCCGGCAATCCCCAACACGATCAAGCTCATCAACCAGTACTGCGCGTAACCCGAGTGCTTATCGGTATCCCACCAGGCCCGGCTCATCTCGTCGTAGTCAAACCCGCACTCCGGACAACGAAACGGCTCTTTGCAAAAGCGCAAATCGTACGCACAGAACGGACAGCGCCCGATCGGCGACGTCGGAAGTTGTTCCGGCGCACCTTCACCTTCTTCAATCAACTCCGACGCCGGCGGTGTACGCGGCAAGAAACTCACATCGGCGCGCGACGCCGGTAGCTTCTCTTCAGATGATGGTCCGTCGGATTTTGGATGCTCTTCGGATGACATGTATCAAATGATTTTAAACATTGGCCCGACTGCAGCGCAGAGACTCAACACTCAGGCGCAGTGCTACACAGTTTAGCTACTCTGCGCTGTGGCACCGGTTTGCAACCGGTGTTCTGTAGGGTGCATCCCTCGATGCACCACCTCTTTCACCACGCGATAGATACATTCGGGTGCCCCAACCTTTCCGTCAGGAAAGGTTGGGGAATCACCAGCCCAAAGCAAACGTCACTATTCTCCCCTTCGCTAGCGCGAAGGATGGGGCACCCGGCGCTGATCTGCGCTGTGGCACCGGCTAATAGCCGTTGCATGCTAACAAGCCATGCACAATCGTAGTCATTCGTGAAGTGGTCTAAGCCGGGACCCTGAACAAGTCGGGGGGAGGGCCCAAACATTCGCGCATACGACCGAATTAACCCGAGACGGCAATCCTTAACTACCCACCAACGTCACCGTCCCTGGCGCATTGTCCGTCACCGATCCAACCACGCACGCCGACACGCCACGTTGCTGCATTAAATCAACTGCTCGACCAGCCACATCCGCTTTAAAGCTGATCAACAAACCGCCCGACGTCTGTGCATCGCACAACACGTTAACCAGCGTTTCATACACACCATCGGCGATTAAGTTTGCGCCTAAATGTTCGCGACAACTCTTATACGCTCGCGTTAGCACGCCCGCCTGCGCCAACTCCATCGTGCGCGCCAAAAGCGGCACGACTGCTGCATCGATGCGTATGCCAACGCCGCTGCCTTGTGCCATCTCAAACGCATGGCCCACCAACCCGAAGCCCGTGATATCCGTCGCGCCGTGCGCACCCAACTCAACCATGACTTCGGCGGCGTCTTTGTTCAATGCCGTCATCACCGCAATCGCCTCGGCCAAATCGGCCTCGTCGATCTTGTCTTGCTTGGCCGCCGTCGTCAGCGTGCCCACGCCGATCGGCTTGGTTAATACCAACACATCGCCCGGCTGCGCGCCGGCGTTGGTAATCACTTTTTGCGGATCCACACGTCCCGTCACCGACAACCCATATTTGATCTCGATATCGCGCACGCTGTGCCCGCCGACCAGCACAGCACCCGCCGCTGTCACGCGCTCCTGACCGCCTCGCAAAATCTCACCCAATACCTCGGCGGGCAATTCCTTATCGGGAAAGCCGACGATATTCAGCGCCGTCAACGGCTGACCGCCCATCGCATACACATCGGACAGCGCGTTGGCGGCCGCGATTTGGCCGAACGTAAACGGGTCATCGACGGGTGGAGGAAAGAAGTCGAGCGTTTGCACCAGCGCCGTCTCATCGTCGAGACGAAACACCCCCGCATCGTCGAAGTGATCGTGTCCGACGATTAGATTCGGGTCGCTCATGCGTGGCAATTGACGCAGCACCCGCGTCATGGCTCCCACAGGGAGTTTGCCCGCTCAGCCGGCGCAACTGGCGTAGTTGGTCAATCGAATTTTGCGGGAAGGCGTCATTTCTCAATCTTTGAATTTGCCGCGATCGATCTCGTGTAACAACAGGCGTACCAAATCAAACTATTCGCGACGTTCAACCACAACGTGAAACGATCGATATCGCTTGCAGCTTCGCGACGATTTCATCGGGGACGTTCGCGCCAAGCATGCTCACCTGAACCGTCGCGCGACACCAACCATTCTCATCGACAGGTCAACATCGGCTTGCTGCTTCGCGTCGACTGCAAGGGTGAGCATGGCACCCACGCGACGCTGGCGAGCGTGAGAATGGCATCGACGCGATTCTCGCGACATTTAAAAACACGCGAAGACGTGCAAGCGCTTTGAAACTACCGCTCACTCATTCGCCGCGCGACGCTTACGTTTCGCCGCAACAGGTTCTTCCTCGCTGCCGTCGTCGTCATTCACCAATGCCAGCGACGGCGCTGCATCGTCTTGTCGCTCCGCGTCGTCATAACCGTCACCGTCAGCTTGGCTTTCCACATCGTTCGCGACGGCTTCATCGCCGCCGTCATTCGCCGCTTCGTTCGAAGCATCCCCCGCCCCGTCACCGTCGTCATCCCGATTCGAGGCTTCGGTTTCGCCCGCCGCTTCTTTAGCAGACTCACTCTTTGCCACGGCCTTACCGCCCGGCTTGAGCGCTTCGACCTGCGGCAAATCGTCCAACGATCCCAGGCCGAACACTTCCAAAAATCGCCGCGTCGTGCCGTACAAGATCGGTCGGCCCAAATCTTCCGCACGGCCCACGATCTTCACCATGTTCATCTCGCGCAGGCGATTCAACCCGTCCCCCACGGCCACGCCGCGTACGGCTTCCACATCGGCGCGCGTGCACGGTTGCTTGTAGGCCACGATCGCCAGCGTTTCCATCGCCGCGCCCGTCAGCTTCGTCTCAGCCCGCACCCGCAGCAGTTTCTTCAACCACGTGTTGTAAAGCGGCTGCGTCAGAATCTGATAACCGCCCGCCAACTGCTCGACGCGAAACGCCACATCCCACTCGTCGTATTGCTCGTTGAGCGCTTCGATATGCTTCTTCACATCGCGGCCGGTACACGTGCCCATGATCCCCGCGATCTTCTGTGCCGTGATCGGCGCATCGGCGGCCATCAACACCGCCTCCACCACGCGCATCGGATCGACCTGCGCCGCCTCTTCCGAACCGTCGTCGGCGGCAACCTCCGGCGCTCCACCTTCCGCCTCAGATGCGACCATATCGTCCGCATCCGGCGCTTCTACCACTTCGGCTTCGTCCTGCACGACCGTTTCCTCAACCGTTTCGGTCGCTTCCGCCTCCGCGTCCGTCACCGCTCCGTCTTCATTTACCTGTGGGTCATCTTTCGACATCAACCGCTCCCGGTTCGTTCATCATTCGGCGTCCTGATAAATCGCTCCCCAGAGCGATAACGTCGCCATCGGCCAACATCCATGTCGCCTTTTTCGCATCGGGTTTTGCACCCGCATTAACCAAATTATACGGTTAATCGGGCGCGCTGTATCCACCGCCCGCCGACCCGATCAGGAGCCGCAGCATGAAGGAAGATTTGCCCGCCAACCCGGCGCTCGATTCGTTCGAGCAGTCGCCCGACGGCGTCACATTACGCGATTGGTTCGCCGCCCACGCGTTGGCGGGGTTCTCCCGCGCACGCGAGGCCGAAATGTTCAACGAGAACACCATCCGCTGGTACGCCCGCGTCGCCTATGACCTGGCCGACGCCATGCTCGACGAACGCTCCGTCGGCCCGCGCCCGCGCAGCCAACGCGGCAAGCGCACCAACCCCGAACCAGAGCCCGTGCCCATTCCGGTGCCCGAACCCGAGAAAAAAACCGCGGCCGTCGTCTGGCCATCGCTCAACATCCAGGGCCACTAGAGCGTTCTTCAACTGACCATAGCGGCAAAAAACTTACCGCAATTGGTTTTTGGAATCCTAAAGCCCGGCAGGGCTGATCGGTTGATAGCCCCGGATGGAGCGCAGACCGCGACAGCGGTCGAAGCGCAATCCGGGGTAACTGGGTGCGAAGCGTTAAGCCCCGGCGAGGGGAGTCGCTACCTGCACCGCTACCGCGGTTAAACGCGCGATACAACTAACACCATGGATTGCGCGGCTAGCGCCGCTGCATCCATGGCTCTCGACCTTCGCCCCTTCCGGGGCTGAGAAGGAACGTTGCGACGCTTAACTGGAATGAAAAGTGCTCTAGTCCGCCGTACGAGCTTGAAATCCAGCACCCACTGCCGCTTTTCAATTTTCTCACCTCACCAACCGCCATCACACACACGCTCGAAATGATCGTGCCGCGCATCCGTTATACACTACCAAGGTCAGCAACTATCGTTTGGGCTTTGGCTGTGGGAATGCGTGATGCAAGTGCGACAAACATGTTGGAGCGTAATCGTCATCGCGCTATTGGCGTTAGTTTGCGCCCATGCGCTCCACGCGGATGAACCCACTTCGCAACCCACCGACCTAACGGCGCAGCTTGCATCCACAGACATAGGCGTGCGGTTTCAAGCAGCCCGCCAAGTCGCCATCGACAACCGCGCCGATCTCATTCCCGAACTCATCCGTCTGCTCGATGACGACATCGTTCAGGTACGCCGCGAAGCTGTTAGCTCCATCGGTCGCCTCGGCAAACTCACCGACGATGTTGTCAATGCGCTTTTGAAAGCACTCGCCGACCCCGCCGACCCGGTCCGTCGCCAAGCCCTCGTCTCGCTGCGCGATCTCGGCCCCAACAACGACGCGCTCTTCGCCGCCGTCACCCTATGCCTACGCGACCCGACCGTCGCAATTCGCGCCGACGCCGCCAAAACCCTTGGCGTTATCGCGTGGCGCTATCCCGCATGCCTGCCCGATCTTTGCCAAGCCCTCCAAGATCGCGTCCCCCAGGTCCGCCGCGAAGCCGCCGAAGCGCTACGCCATATCAACAAGGTAAACACCCTCGTGATCGGTCCGCTCATTCGCGCCTGTGGCGATGCCGACCCGTTCGTGCGCGAAGAAGCCAACCAAGCGCTGTTCCTCGCCCGCGCTGACGACGCCTACGAAATTCGCGACGAACTTCGAACCTTAATGACCGACGACGACGACCGCGTGCGCACGGCCACGTTACAAGTCGTTTCATCGCTCGAAGCACGCGCCGTTGACTTGCTGCCAGCCCTCATACACTGCAGCGCGAAAGACCCCCTCACCATCAACCGTGGCAATGCGATGCGCATCATTGGGGACCTCGAAGCCGCCGGTCGCCCCGCCACCGACACCTTGCTCGAAATCCTCAAATCGGACGAAGACCCAGAGCTGCGCTATCGCGCTGTGGCAGCCCTACGTCCCATTCGACCCGACACAACCACGGCGGGCACGGCGCTCATCGCCGCGCTATCCGACGACCACATCCCCGTGCGCGAACAAGCGCGGGAAGCCTTGCAAGAGATCGGTGCCGATATCGTGCCGCAAATCATCGAATTGGCCGCCACCTCCGAGCCGAAGCTGCGTCGAACCTGCATCGAAATCATCGGCAGCTATGAACGCGACGCCGCCGAAGCTGTGCCGCTACTGATCGGTGCATGCCTCGACGCCAACGACGACGTGCGCCGTGCCGCCATAGTCGCCCTTGGCAAAATCGGCCCACCTGCAGCCGCCGCCACCGAACGGCTTGTCGAACTGCTCGCCCATAAAGACGTGTCGATACGAGTCGACGCCGCCCAAGCCCTCGGTCGCATCGGCCCCAACGCCAAAGACGCGATCCCCAATCTCATCGCCGCGCTAGAAAACGTGGACTATCACTACAGCCGCACCGCCGCCACTGCCCTTGGCCAAATGGCGCCCCACGCGATCGAACCGCTTATCGCCACCGCGAAAGACTCCGAACACCGACAAGCCCGCATCGAAGCCACGCGTGCCCTCGGCCTGATCGGTTCGGACGCCAAAGCCGCCGTCGCGCCCTTGCTCACCTTACTGGCCGACGAAGATGCGGAACTCGCTAATCACGCCGAGACCTCCCTAAGGCGCATCGGCAAACCGTCGGCGCTAGCCATTCTCAAATCGCTGAATGATAAAGACGTCGCCATGCTCGAGCGCCGTCTCGAAATCCTCATCGATCTCGCCGACTTGCTCGCCGGCTCGCCCGACGATGTGATCGCGCTACTCGCACAAGACAGCCCACGCCTGCGCGACACCGGCATCAACATCGTGCGCAAACTCGGCACCGAAGACCCCGCCCTTGTCGTGCACTTGCTACCATTGTTTAACGACCCGCTCGCAGACATCCGTAGCCGCGCCATCGCAGTCGTCGGTCAACTCGAATTCAAACAGGCCGGTCTCGCTGAAAAATTGCTCGCCGCATTAGTAGACGATGACGAACAGGTCCGCATCAGTGCGGCCAATTCGCTTTGCAAATTCAGAGACGAGCACGACACCATCCTCCCCCCGCTGCTCGTCGCACTCACCGACCAATCGGGAACGGCCCAGCGCGCCATTGCCTATACGATCAAACAAATCGGCCCGCCCGCCGTCGAACCCGTCCGCGCCTTGCTCGAACACGACGACGCCGACGTGCGTTGGTACGCCGTCGACATCCTCGGCGGCATCGGCGCTCCCGCCCGCCCTGCCCTGCCCGATTTGCGCAAACGCCTCGAAGACACCGACGCAACGGTTCGCAACAACGCCAGTTGGGCCATCGACGCCATCGGCATCGACTAACTTGCAGCAACCACCCGATTCGTAACGCGCCCCCACCCGCGTTACACTGCCACTATCAACCACGCGTCATCGACCATGAGTGGCGCGTCAGACCAAACCCAACTAGAGGAATTCGGGCATTGGATCGCCGTTGCATTGCCATATTTGATTCCGGCCTTGGCGGCCTCACCGTCGTGCGCGCCATTCAACAGCGCCTGCCCGCCGACGATCTTGTTTACTTCGGCGACACGGCACGCGTGCCATACGGCAGCAAAAGCAAAGAGACCGTCACGCGATTCGCGCGCGAGATTTGCGACTTCCTGTTGCGCTTCGACCCGAAACTCATCGTCTTCGCATGTAACACGGCCAGCGCCGCCGCGCTGGCTTCACTTCGACCGCACATCCCCGTGCCGACCGTCGGCGTCGTCATGCCCGGCGCCCGAGCCGCCGTCGAGCGTGCCGGCAACGGAACCATCGCCGTCATCGCGACCGAATCCACCATCAATTCGGACGCTTATCGCACGGCGATGCGCAGCCTCAACCCGCAAGTTCGCGTGATTCAGAAACCCTGCCCGCTCTTCGTGCCGCTTGCCGAAGAAGGCCGCTCCGCCGATGACCCCATTGTTCGCGTCGTCGTCCAAGACTATCTGCAGCCGCTCGTCGCGCTCGGCCCCCAAGCCATGGTCCTCGGCTGCACGCATTACCCCATCTTGCGTGACGCCATCGCCGACGCGTGCGGTCCCGACATCGAACTCATCGACAGCGCCGAACAAACCGCCCGCCAAGTACACGCCGATCTGGCCGCCACCGACGGGCTGCGAACCGACGACCGGCGCGGTAAGCTCACCTGCTACGTCAGCGATAATCCCCAGCGCTTTCGCGAACTGGGCCAACGCTTTTTGCAACAATCGATTGTCGATGTCACCTGGGTCGCCCCCGAGCGATTCCATGCCGACGAAGCACGACCCGTTAGTTAATTGATACCGCATGTACGACACGATGATGACCCAACCCATTTCACCGACCACATTAAATTACAGCGCGACATATACTCCCTCTCCCTCGCAGGGAAAGGGCCGGGGTGAGGGTCTTTGCCATTGCGAGGTAACTACGAATCCACAAACCAATTGCGGAAGCAACTCAATGACGACGCTAAGACTGCATACTGCGTCTCGAATCGCAATGCTCCTCTGCATCACTGCCGCCATGGTGATAGCAGGTTGCAGCGGCTCGCGCGGTTCGATGTTTGAAAAAGATGACGACCGCGACCCGATCGATGTCGCGCTCGCTTCTGCCGCGCCGGACGAACGCCGCATGGGCGTACAGCGTTTGTCCGAATCCAAAGACGGCGCAACGCCGTGGGCGATTGACATCTATCGCACGATGGCACGCGAAGATGTCGACGACATGGTGCGTCATGCCGCGCTGCTCGCGCTCGATAAACACGACGCCGCAACAGCACGGCGCATCATCGCCGACCTCTTAAACAACCCGAAAGCGCCGCGCGTGCAAACAACGTCCAATACCGACATCCGCCCCGCCGGCCCCGTCTTGCGCCGCGGTGCCGCGCGATTGCTACTTCGTTACGTACGCACCGGCGCATCCACCGACGGAATCAATCTGGCTCAGATAACCTGCAGCGCATTGGAAGACGAACGCGACCATCAAACGCGCATCCTGCTGCTCGACACGATGGGGTTCGTACCCGAACGCTCCGTCTTAACCGCGCTCATCGAAGCCATGCGCCGCGACGACTTCGCCGAGAAGCGCGCCGCCGAAGATTCGCTGATTCGCCTCACCGGTGAAACCCATCGCTACGACGCGGACGCTTGGAAAGCGTGGCTCGCCAAGACCAACGCGCCATTCGCCAAGGCAGGCCAAACACCCGCCGGTCTCGAACAACCCGACGACGGAAAGTGGTGGAACATCTTCGACTAACGACGCGACCGTCGCATTAACGCGATGGCGCAGCGCAGCAGCAAAGAGACCGCTAACAGTCTCTGAGTTACCTTCCCGATCAAACAGAGGCGTTTTATAGCCTCTGTCATTGCAGAGCGAAGACGACCAAGCCGGAAGGAAAAACGGTTCGGGTAGGATTGCTTTTCCTAAGAACGCTTGAACTATTGGCGCCCCCCACTGTTAATGGAAGGTCGCATCTAACAATTTGTTCGCCATCACCCGCAGGAGTTACTCGTGCCCGCTCAACGAATCCGATCCACCACCATCCTCTCCGTTCGCCGCAACGGCCAGGTCGCCATGGGCGGCGACGGTCAAGTCACGCTCGGCGATTCCATCATCAAGGCTGACGCCGTCAAAATTCGCAGGTTGTATAAGAACCGCGTGCTGGCGGGCTTTGCGGGTTCCGCGGCCGACGCATTCGCTTTGTTGGAACGCTTCGAAAGCAAACTGGAGGAATACAAGGGCAACACGACGCGCGCCGCCATCGAACTCGCCAAAGACTGGCGTACCGACCGCGCCCTGCGCCGACTCGAAAGCCTCTTGGCCGTCGCCGATGCCGAGACCAGCCTCATCATCGGCGGCAACGGCGATGTGATCGAACCGACCGACGACATCATCGCGATCGGCAGCGGTGGCACGCCCGCCCTCGCCGCCACCCGCGCGCTACTGCGCCATACCGATCTACCCGCGCGCGACGTTGTCGCCCAAGGCCTGCAAATCGCAGGCGAAATCAACGTTTATGCCAACGTAAACATCACGGTGTACGACCTCGATCAATAACCCACGTCACCCACCATTTGATGTCGACAAAAAAAAAGCACCGCCAAATCGGCGGTGCTTTTTTAACTTCAGATGATTGACGGACGGTTAGCGCAACGCCGGTCGACCGCGTCGCTTCTTCTTCTTGGTGTACTTCTTCATAGCCCGACGCGGCTTTTCAACCAATCGCGGCGGCGGCGGCGGCACTTCGTCGCCCATACCGGACAAGAAGGCCATTCGAATCACGTCGACGATCGATCGTGCTTCCAGCTTTCGCATAATACCCGCACGGTGTGCTTCGATCGTGCGCTCGCGAATCTTCAGTAGCTTGGCGATACCGCGGTTGTGGTAACCGTTCACCAAGTACATCAGCACTTCTTTTTCGCGATCCGTCAGTCGCTCCAACATCTTGACGGCTTCGATACGGCGCCCGACCTTCGACACTTCGGTCTTGCTCTTATCGACTGCATCGTTCACGGCGTCGAGGAACGGCTGCGCTGCCGGCTTCTTATCGAAGACGTTTTCAGCACCGGCCTTCATCGCTTCAACCGTCGTCGGTACATCGCCATGACTGGTCAACACCAGGCAAACGACCGGATACCGTTGAGCGTGTAGCTCTTCGATAAGCTTCGGACCGCTCATGCCTGCGAGGCGCACCTCGCAGATCACACAACCCGACGTTTTCGGCTTCAATGCTTTTAGCAAGTCGTCGCCGTTGTTGAAAAACTTCGGCTTGATGTTGATCGACTTGAGCAGGTTCGTGATCCAAGTCCTAGTGGACTTATCCGGATCGACAACAAATACATTTCGCGTTTTGTCTATTGCCATGCTGATTTTACCCCCTGTTTCTTACTTAACAGGCTGGCGCTGATCCAAGGAATTCTATGCTATCTATCGATGGCGGGTGGGATACATTACAAAAAAAGGGCACGCATTCACGCGGCCCCTGTGACATTCTTGTAGTGTACTCGCGATTGTCGATAGCGCAGCCGTCTGATTCAATTCGCAATCCACGTCGGTTACGAGTTAACAACTTGTTATGCCGGAAAAACCACCACCTGTAGTGATTTCCTAACTACGCACTTACGGGTTATATAGCATCAACGCGATATTGGCTAGTGCACCTTTTTCATTTTGCTCCAATAAACAAACAACAAAACAAACGCTACTTACCGCACATTGCCTAACATGCCTATACTGAAAAACTTTTTAAGACCTAAATATCGCATTTTGTCTATATTAACGATTGTAAAATGCCAGCGCTTCGATTGCATATGTCCACTTGTTCGAACTGTGCGTTAGCTCCCACCTGATTCAATATGCGCGATGAGCTTATAGACCAATTTCGCTGCAAGGAACTGGGTCACCACACTGCCCGGAATATCAATTACTTCCACGACGTCAAACCCGACAATCCGCCTCTCGTTTGCAACGGCCTTCAACAAATCCGTCACCTGATACCAATCCAAGCCACCCGGTTCCGGCGTACCCGTGCCGGGCGCATATGCAGGATCGAATCCATCGATATCAATCGTGACATAAACAGTTTCAGTCAGCGAGTTCACGGCGTCTTCCATCCAGATGGGATTCTCACGCGTCTCCCGCGCACTTATGGGGCGAAAGCCGGCTCGCTTCATAAAGCGATGTTCGCCCAACGAGTAGTTACGAATCCCGACAGGTACAACCGGTACACCCATGTCCAGCACCCGTCGCATCACCGATGCGTGGCTGTAAGGTGTGCCTTCGTAACTGTCTCTCAAGTCCGCGTGCGCGTCGATCTGTAAAACACTCAACCGCTTATGCTTCGCCTTCACCGCGCGCACCAGCGCGCTGGTGATCGAGTGCTCCCCACCCAGACCGATTAATATCTTTTTATCTCGCACGACCTTGCGCGCAGCCTTGTAGATATCCTCGTGCATTTCCTGAGGCCCTGCGGCGTTCGGCCCCATCGGATCGAGCGTGGCAATTCCCACCTCGTGAAACTCTCGCGCGTATTCATCGTCGAACCACTCGACCTCTTGGCTCGCGGAGATAATCGCCCGCGGCCCGCGTCGCGTGCCGCCCAAGAAACTGGTGGTCGCGTCGTACGGCACCGGTAACACGGCGTACTTGGCAGTCGCGTAGTCAGCGAACTCGGCATCGAGGCCGAGAAAATTGTCCGGATACAGTTCCATCTAAGTTAACCTCGAATTTATCAGACCCATCGGTCGGTCAACCCCCGAGCGTCCGACAAATCGGCAAAATCCGCAAGGCGGCTCGCGGACAAGTTGACGCACCGCCTAAACTATGACATAAACGCAATTTGAGGAATGATCTATACACCGAAGGCTGGCATCGCCCGCCTCGCTGTTTCGACAAGAGAGGATTGCAATGACCCACGTCGTAACCGAACGCTGCGTTGATTGCCGCTACACCGACTGCGCCACCGTTTGCCCGGTCGAGTGCTTCTGGGAAACCGAAGATCCGGCCATGCTCGTCATCGATCCCGATACCTGCATCGACTGTGGCCTTTGCGTCCCCGAGTGCCCCATTCACGCGATCTACACGGAAGAAGAACTTCCGGAAGCCTACGCCGAATGGACGGCCAAAAACGCCGAGCTATTCAGCACCGGCACCAACATCACTGAAAAGAAAGACGCCCTCGCGGGTGCCAAATCGCTTGAAGAAATTCAACAAGCTGAAAAAGACAAAGGGCTGGACATCCCCGAACCGGGTGGCGTTTAAGTTCTGCATTGCCGTTTAACGGCGTGAGAAGTCTCCTTTGCCGCGACCTTCCCCCGGCACGCAACGACGCATGGTTGCCGGCGCGACGCTCCTAATGCTCGCGCTCGGCACAGGGTGCGCCGAACAAATCGCCAAGCCCACCGTCTTTTACTGCGAAGGCGCCGGTTGGTACTCCAGCGCGGGCCAAGTCGAATCGGGCCTACGCAAGGCCGGGTTCAAGGGCCGCTTCGTTAACTACTCGTGGAGTTCCTTCCTCGGCCCCTCCACCGACCATCTCATCACCGCCCGCAGCGGCCTCGTTGCGAGTGGCCTAGCCGACCGAATCGAAAAGACGCGCCGCAACGGCCCCGACCTGCCCATTTACACAATGGGCCTATCCGCCGGTACCGCCGTCGTTCTAAACGCACTCGAAAAATTGCCCGAAGGCATTCGCGTCGATCACGTCGTGCTCTATTCCTCGTCCGCGTCATCCACGCGCAACTTAACACCCGTCATGGAACGCGTCGGCGGTCGCCTTTACGCAACCACCAGCCCACATGACGGCATTTTGCGCGCGATCGTCACCAACGCCGACGGCGGCGGCGGTCCGCCTGCGGGTAAGTCGGGCTTCGCGATGCCCGCAAGCCGCGACCATCGCGTTGCACAGGCTTATTCTCGCATCGTAAATCTGCCCTGGCGCGCATCGTATTTGCAGTTCGGCTGGGATGGCGGTCACACGGCGGCCACCCGCTCGGATTTTGTGCAGCACGTCATTGCACCGCGCATCTTCAGCAAAACGCCACACCCACTTGACCGACCGATGTTTCGTACAGTTAATAACAACAGTCGCCCACCTCGCAAAACGGCGACGGCAGCATCTGCACCGCCATCAACCGTGGGCCTGCATTAATTCGAACCGAGGCAGCATTACATGAAACGCGCGAGCATTCAGAGATCGGTCGGCGTTTCGACTTCGTGCATTGTTTCGGCCCTCATTCTCATCGCCTGCGGCAACGGTTGCGCCGGCGCAAAGGCCTATCGTCAGGGCAAAGAGGCTGAAAAACGTGGGGAGGCACACATCGCCTACGCCTATTACGCGCAAGCCGCCCAAAGCAACCCCGACGATCGCGATTACACCCGCTCCCTCAAACGGCTCGGCCCAACGGCCGCCAACTTTTGGATCAACAGTGCCCGCCTCGCAGAGGCTGAAGGCCGCGTTATCGACGCTTGGAAATCCTGCATGCGATGTTTGATGATCCAGCCCGACCATCCCGAGGGATTGGCCTACATCAACGAATTAGACGCAAAACACGGCACCAAACTCTCTGCCGTTAAGCGCGACTGGCAAAACAAAGGCGCGGCGATCCTTGCGATCAAAGTGCCACCCAAACCACCCGCACAGGTGAGCGCTAAACCGCCAGTCCCCCAAATCTCCAATTCCGGCCCCACGGCTGAGCGCAACACCGCTCAAGCCAACAAACCCGCATCAGTCCGCAAGAAACCCGCGCAGAAAACCAACCGATCACAGCGCAAATGGCCACCCAGATCAGCACTCCCTCCCAAAACGCCCAATCAGCAAGTTGCAACCAACCGAGAACAACCCACCAATCCCAAAGGCGCACGGCCCAATAGTTACGTGCTAAGTCGCGACAACGACCGCTACGGCGATCGGGTCAAAGCTATCGACGACTTGATTGTCGAATTGCAAGACACCAGCGACGAGCTTGAGGCCGACATCGACCTATACGATGGCAAACGTCGGATTCAGAAAATTCGCGGCCTAAAAGTAGGTCGCTCCAAATTGTTACTCACACCCCAGAACCGCTGGTTTCGCCTCTCACTCGAACGCGTCGACCACGAATCGGAAACCATCGCGTTCAGACTCGACCCGGCATAAATTGCTTTAACTTCATTTAAGGCCGCGAGTTCTGGACAATTGTTCATTTCTGTCTATATTTCCTGCCGACTTATTTGTCCGATGCGCGCCGAATTGTCGCGTATACCTAAAGAACGGCTTTTTGGCCTCGCATAAACCCATTTTTGACTCAGAGGAGAATTCTTGATGTTTCGAAGTAAGGTTCCTTACGCACTGACGCTGTCCGCCATTTTCTGCAGCGCCTTGCTCATGGGTATGGAATGCCCCATGACCCCAGACGTGGGCAACATGAATGGCAACGACAACGGTAACACGAACGGCAATGATAACACCGGTGGCGCTAACCTCAGCGCCGTCGTCACCGACATCGAAGTACGCCATGACGGTCGCGTGGCCGCCGGCGACGGCATCATCGCCTACGGCACCGGTGCCTTCTCTGGTGTTGACTACATCGAACTCGGTGACACTGCTGGTCGCGGCATCGCCAACAGCAGCAACTTCCGGTCGTCGTCTTTCGTGGTTCTTGGCAAGAAGATCATTTTGGTCGGCACAGATTTCTCGATCACCATCTTCGACACCGAAAACGACACGACGGAAAATATCGACCTTACCGACATTCGCCTTCAAAACATCCCGGTTGGCGTGACCAGCTCGGGCCAGATTCGCGGCGACGGCATGTACGTCGGTACGATGAGCGACGATGGTGAAGTAACGGACGGCAAGATCGTGAAGGTCATCGATGTTTCCGGCGCCAACGCCAACATCATCTCCTTCGACGTCAACCCGCCAAGCCAACCCGACCAACTCGACGTGGATGCCTCCAACCCGCACGTAGCCGTCGTCGATGGCGACACCTTCTACGTGTACGACATCGAAAACCCGGACGACGCTCCGATGGAATTCGACGTTTCGGCTGAAGGTGGTATCGAAGACACGCAGATTCAGTTCAAGAACGGCATGATCCTCTACCACGCGTTCGTAAATGGTGAGGGCACGCTGGCCAAGTTGCTCGACACTTCCGATGGAACCGTCACCGACCTCGGTGAGAATCCCGCTGACGCGCAGCTCTGCCTCGCTCAGTCGGGTGCTTACATCTACTTCGTCGATCGCGATGCCAACGACTCGGTCGGTGGCGATCAGCGCTCCGCTATCGGCACGCTGCCGACGACCGACCCGACGCTGGCCGGTGACACGCAAGTCGCCAGCGGCACCGATAACCTCGGTCGTTTCGGTTGGGCCTTTAACTGCACCGTCACGCCCGATGGCGACTTCTTCTTCCTTTGCGGTGGTGACAGCATCGGCACCAGCTCGTGGCTCCAAGTCAGCACCGGCGGCGCATTCACGCTGCTTCCTGACCCGTCGGGCCTAGACGACAACCTGCGTGCCGCTGACGCACATGCGACCAACAACTTGGTAGCATTCAAGATGGGTCGCAACACCGACGCAACGCTGGCTTACATCGAAATCCCGTAAGCCCGCTTCGTTATTTCGCAGCGAGTGGAAGACTCGAAAAACAAAAGGCCCGTCTCCATTGGAGACGGGCCTTTTTCTTTTTACATTCGATTAATAATAGCTAAGCGTTACCCCGCCACCGAAAACGCCGTCGCAGACGAACCCAAATCATCATCCAACCCCGGTCGTGGCAATAGATATTGATGTTTAAACTGCTCGGCCGTATGGGCGCGCTTGGCACGCAACGACCGATCTCTTTGCGATAAGAAGCCCGCCGGTAACGACATCAACTCGATCGCGTTCAGCCGCATCGTCTTGCGCTTGCTGGCATACTCGGAGCTAACGTCGCACAACGCTGCATCCAACATCGACGCGATTCTCGGCAAGCGCTCTGCCACCGATTCATCCACGTACAGTCGATAATGTGGCGTGCCCGCAAAGCGCGGCGCTAAAACAAACGTATCGACGGTCGGCAATCCGGCGACCGCCTTGCGCATCGCCAACACCACCTGGTCTTCCGTGAGTTTCTCGCCCGCCAAACTGCACGCATGCGCGCCGCGACTCAGGAACTCTATCGTCGGCGCTTGCCCCAACCAGCCTGTGACGCGCACACGATCGCCCACATCGTACCGATACAAACCGCTGCCGTTCGTCAGTAGCAGGTAATACACCTCGCCAACTTTGACCTCATGGCTGCGCAACGTTGTCGGTCGCTGACTACCGTGTTCATTTTCGGGGATAAACTCAAAGAACTGATTGCGAATCGCCAACACACCGCTGGCCGTACCGTCAGCAACCGGGATCGACATGCGCCCTTCGCTAGCGATCAAACCGATATCGCGCGCCGGCACCGATCCGTAATGCTCGGCAAACTGCGACTCGAATAGCCCCATCGTGCCGCCCAGCCAATGCGCTCGGAAACCTAGGTTCCAATAGTCCTTAGGGAACAACCCGCCGTGTTGCGCGCTACACGCTTCGAGAAACTTTGCCTTCGCCGGATCGCACTGCAAGCGCGGCTTTAACTCCGCACGCACGCGGTCGGGCACCTCGAACTGTTCGCCGAGCGTGCCGTCGTAAACGTCGCGAATCAACACGTCGCGTTGCTCGTTCGCGACGCGCGCCAAGATCAACAGCGTCTGCGGATTCGCCGTGACCAACCACGCCACATCGCGCGGCACGGCCAAACGCATAATCGTGTAATACTTGCTCAGCGGATCGCGAATCTGCGCCACGCACGGCGGCGACGTGTAAAACCGTCGCACCAACTTCTTCTGATTCTCGGCCAACAGCCCAGTGATCGCCCCGCACGGCACATCGGCCGGCGTGTAATGATCGTCCATCGGGCTCGTCACTTGCACGATGGGCCGCACGATCGTTCCCGGATGATCCAGAATCGCCTGCACGCCCCACACGTTCCACGCTTCACGGCTGGCCGCCAATACAGCAGGCGTAATCGGAATGTACTTGGGCTGCGCCGTCGTACCGCTGGTCATCGCAAACATCAAAATGCGTTGACCGCTCGGAAACAGCGCGTTTACTTCACCGCGACGAACGGCATCGATGTAAGGTGCGTGGCCGTCGTAATCTCGAATCGGAACCTGCCGGGCAAACGCCGCATAGTCGGTAATAGCAAGGAAGCCGTGCTCGCGACCGAAGCGCGTTTGGCGACGATCGAGCAACAGGCGATTGAGGAAGTCCGCCTGCGTATTTGTGGCCCGCCGCGCCGAGCGCAAGAACGACCGTCGCACGCCACCAGCGTGGGCTGCCGCCAAAGCACCCAAGATTCGATCGCTAACTCTCATCGCGCTACCGACTCCGTTCAATGTTGTCGCGATTCAAAAGGATGGAGCGTCTGCGGGATCGTACGAAGCAACCGGGGCGAAGTTCGCCCGACACACGTGAGAGATGTTAAATCAGATGGCTTTTGCTGGCGACCGTGCCGCCGCCGGTCTAAGAAACCAGCGATTCGACGGCTTCATCGACATCGGCGTCGGCATCTTCCTGACCGGCCGAGATATGATGAAACGCCCGTTCGCTGCGTGCGATTTCGCCGAGCAAATCTCCGCTATAAAGATTGTCGCGACCGTTCTCGCCACCTAAGTAGCGATTAAAGAAATCGACCGTGTGCAGGGCGTATGCTTCCGGCTCCACCACGACCGACTGATTGTGCTTGGCCCCCGGCACAATCCAAAGATAGCGCGGCTGCGCGCTCTGTGCATACAACAAACGCGACTGATCCACAGGAATGTAACTATCGCGACCGCCATGGATAAACAGAATCGGTCGCGGCGTCATGCGCATCAGCGCCTTGCGCACCGACGGAAACTTGCAATGAAATTTATGCTCGGCCTTTAAAAACACCCACCAGCGCAGGAAGCGCCAAAACTCGGGCGGATGACTGTCGGCAATGATGCGCACTCGTGCGAAGATATTCGCCCAGCGCTTAAGGAAGTGTTCTAACGTGCAGTCCGACGAAAACGCACCGTCGGTAATCACGGCCTTCACGCTGCTGCTCTTCTCCGCGGCCAACAAACACGCACACGCCCCGCGCGATATGCCAAACAACCCGATCTCGATCGGTCGCCCGCGCTTGCGCAGATAATTTTCAGCCAAAGCAATGGCCGCCATCAAGTCGCCGACTTCGCGATCGCTCGCCCATTGCCGAGGTTGATAGCCTTCTTCGCTAGCGGCATCGCCCTGCCCGCGAAAATCGAACGACAAAATGTCGTAACCCGCTTGCCACAACGGTCGGCAATATCGTGCCGCCGTACCGCGCGAGCTTTTGAATTCCGGCGCAAAAAGAATCAGCCCCTTCGGCGGGCCGGCATCCGGGTCTGCTTCGTACAGCGTCGCCCGCAGCCGCACACCGTCTGGAGCGAAGAAGTCCTTATCTTCACCATCCATGGGCGAAAAGCCGAACTGCCGCATCAACAACGGTGGCTCGGTATCGCGCAAAATGTTGAGGCAAATCTTGACGTACTTGTTGAGAATCAACAGCGGCACAACGACCAACACCAGCAACGTGGCGAAGATCGATATCAACGCCCAATTGCGAACAATGGCGTCGAGCAAACCAGATGCGAGAAACAGGCTCATGTGCGAGAGCATCCACGGCGATACATTGCGGACGAATCACCTGAAACGTTCGTCGCCATGTTATGACCTCAGGCCTGTTTTGAATAGCAAAAAAGGCGACCGTCTCTAATCTTCGAGAATCGCGCTCAAATCGCGTTCCAACAGCACCAGATTGTCCTGCCGATCCGGATCCCACCGAACGCCGACGATGTTGAACCCCGATTCAATGGCGAGATGCAGAATCGGTCGATGCGCGTTGTGACACTCCATGCGCAGGCCGTGATATTCGTGCTCGGCCGCCCACGTCGTCATCGCCTCCAACAATTGCGACGCCACGCCCTGCCGCCGTTGACTTGGCAGCACGCCCAACAACCAGCCGAAGAACACACTCGGCTTGAGTTCGAACCCCAACGCAAAACCGACTGGCTGGCGCTCGATGTTTGCCACGAGCAACAGCTTGTTATACCGACCCAACAGTCGACGCTCGAAGAACGCCTTATCCTGCGGCGGCCGGAATATCTCGTTATACAGGTTGGTCACCAGCGGGATTTCACCCGGGCCAACCATCACGATCTCTGAATCGGCCATGGCCAAACTCCTCACCGTCGCCTTTTGCGACTGCTCACCAGCGCATGCATCGCTTTCCACATTCTACAATCCACGCGTCATCTATTGTCAGCGGGTTCGCTCTGCCCGTCTAACGGTTAACCCCCAATCAACTGTCCAATAAATCGACAACCGCCTAAACCCAATAAAAAAGGCCGGCGATTAACGCCGACCTTTGTATTCTGATGCTTCCATGTCTATTGCAGCCGCTTAACCGGGCTGCGGCAACGACCCACCGGGGAAATCCGGCTTCGGATCGTTCGACGGCGGCGCTGCCGGCTTGCTAACCGGCGGCGGCTCTTCGTCTGCCAACATGCCGGAAAGCGTGGGCTTATCGAGCGACTCACCTCGGCAGAGCTTCTGCACTTCTTCCGCATCGAGCGTTTCGTACTTCAACAACGCCTGTGCGACTGCATCCACCTTTTGCCAATGGTCGTTCAAAATGCGAACGGCATCCTGATAGGCCTCGTCGGCCATGCGACGCACTTCGCTATCGATCACGTGGCCGGTTTCATCGGAGTATGGCTTATCACCAAAACCGAACTCATTTCGGTCGAGCGCCGAATACTTCACGAAGCCGAGTTTTTCGCTCATGCCCCATTCGAGAATCATCGCTCGCGCCAAACGCGTAACTTGTTCGATATCCATCGCCGCGCCGCTGCTGATGTCGCCGTTGTGTCGCTCTTCCGCGATGCGACCGCCACACATTACGCGCATCGTGGCTTGCAACCACTTGCGTGCGTAACCGTAGCGATCTTTTTCGGGAAGCGACATCGTTGCGCCCATGGCTTGGCCGCGCGGAATGATCGTGACCTTGTGCAACGGGTCGGCATCTTCCAATTCGACTTGCAACACCGCATGGCCCGCTTCGTGATAGGCAGTTGCGATGCGTTCTTTTTCTTCGACAACGCGGCTCTTGTTGGAGCGACCGTAGCGAATCTTGTCGCGCGCCTCTTCCAGATCATCCATATCGACCATGTCTTTTTGTTCCATGGTCGCGATGATCGCCGCTTCGTTAATGATGGCTGCCAGTTCGGCACCGCTGAACATCGGCGTTCCGCGTGCCAACCGACTGAGATCGACTTCCGGCGAAATCTTGATCTTGCGTGCATGCACCTTCAGGATTTCGAGCCGGCCCTTCAAATCGGGCAATGGCACAAACACCGAACGGTCGAAACGGCCCGGACGCGTCAACGCCGGATCGAGAATATCTTCACGGTTGGTCGCCGCGATTACGATCACTTGGTCCGACGTATCGAAGCCGTCCATCTCGACCAGAATCGCGTTCAGCGTTTGCTCGCGCTCGTCGTGACCACCGCCGCCATAGGCCGCGCCACGACGCCGACCGACGGCATCGATTTCATCGAGGAAGATAATGCACGGCGAGTTTTCCTTGGCCGACTTGAACAAGTCCCGCACGCGCGACGCACCAACACCGACGAACATTTCTACGAAATCGGCACCACTAATGCTGAAGAACGGTACATCGGCCTCGCCCGCCATGGCCTTGGCCAACAGCGTCTTACCGCAGCCGGGCTCGCCCACGAGCAACACGCCGCGCGGCACACGACCGCCCAAGCGTTGAAACTTCTTCGGGTTCTTTAGGAACTCGATGATTTCGGTAACTTCCTGCTTGGCTTCTTGCACGCCCGCGACATCCGCGAACGTCACGTTAGTGGTTTCTTTGCTGCTCACGCGATGCTTGGAGCGACCGAAGTTGCCCAGCATGCCGGCACCACCTGCCGACGAACGCAGTTGCCGGAACAACACGAACCACACGAACGCAAAGATCAGCAGCCACGGCACCAGGCTCAACAACATGTTGATGAACGGTTGGCGGCTGGCCTGATATTTGATCTTGGTATTCGGCGAAATCTCGCGAAGCTGCGTTTCAACTTTGTTGAACTCGCCGACGGTGTTGTACTTCACCATGAAGTCGCGCGTTTGCTGCTGGGCCGAACCGCCCTGCACGCCCGCCTTGAACTTACCGCGAATCGCTTCTTCGCTGATCGTGACTTCAGCGAGGTTCTGCGACTGAGCCTGTTTCCAGAACTCGTCGATGCTGATCTCTTTGGTCGGGGGCATCGACTGGGTGACGATCATCAAGACCATCAGAATCACCAGCCCCATGCCGAGATAGCCCATCAATGGGCGCGACATACGCGGCTTACCCGGTCGCGGCGGCTGAGGCCGATTCTGATTCGACCCACCGTCATCCTGATTTTCGTGCTTGGATTTGTTTTCCGACATGCAGTATCGCTCGCCTAACAAAATAGGGCCGTCCACCCGCGCGCCACATACACGAGGCGGGCCGACAGCCTTTAAATCCATCGGATTATAGCAACGGCAAGGCCATTACCAATTATCAGCATACATCTCTTCTAGGATGCGTTCGGCCATACGGTCCGAAACGCGCTGGCTGGCGTGATAAAAATCTTCGCCGAGAGGACGGATGTAATCTACTGTCTGAACGAAACTTGGGCGATTCACCAAAATTTCACCCGTGCGCAAATCTTTCCAGTGCCAGTTCACGACCATCGTCATAGCCGTCTCTCGCGGCCGTACCAGCCGAAAATCGCGGCCGATCGTGCCCTGACGCACCTCCAGCACTTCGCCATAAATCGCCGTATCGGCCCGTGACTCGTTGGCCAGCTTGTACGGCGTTTCGACCTCAAGACGCTTTTTCAGCGCCTCGGTCAATTGCAGTTCCAAATCTCGGCGAAATTCGCGCGATTGGAAGATCGGCACCGCCACCGTGCGAATCGGGCGCTTGTCCGTGTTTTGTGTACGAAAATGTTCCGATCGGTCGGTGCTGTAGCCGCAGCCGCTGCTGCCGACCAAGAATCCTGCCATCAGCCAGCCGATCGTCCGTGCCCGGTAGATTTTCTGCATTCCGTTGACCAATCTGTCACCGACCTGACGCTCGCACCGCAACATCGGCGCTTCGGCGTTACCGGTCGTCCTCTGCGTGTGGATTATAAAGCCCGGCAAGCCGCGAGCAATCTGCCACATTGCCATTAAACGCCGCAGATTGCATCCCCGTCATCGGCATTTACAATTCGCGACCATTCGAGGCGTTGCCCCGCGGCACTGCCTCGCTCGCCCCATCTCGAAAGGCTGCAAGGATGCCGCACCGAATTTCCGGATTCACCCTCGCCATTGTTCTTATCGCGACCGTTCCCACGCCGGCGCAGGACGAGAACTCATACAACGAACGGCTCGAATACGACGTGACCACCGGCACGTGGGTCGAAATCCCGCCGCCCGTGCCCGGTACAGACGCCGGCGATCTGGCCATCGCCCGCGCGTTGCTCGCCAAGAATGAATACGGCGATGCCCGCGATGCGTTCGATGATTGGTTCGACACGTACCCCGAATCGAGCCTGCGCGACGAAGCTCTGTTCTACGCCGCCGAAACCGAAATCGCCGCCGAAGATGCCAACCCCAAGAGCGGCGACCTGATTCAGGCGCACGAATGGCTGGAAGAAGTCACCGAAGCCTGGCCCGGTAGCGACATCTCCGATCGCGCGCTGCGCCGCCAACTCATCATCGCCGAAATGCTGCTGTTCAAAGATCGCAAGCAGCGCATGCTCAAGGGCACGCTCTGGCTAACCGCCGAAGAAGAAGCCCTGCAGATCCTGAGCAAGATTACCGACGAATGGGCCAACGGTAAGCCCGTCGCCGAACAGGCGCTACGCCTTAAAGGCGATTACCACTATCAAAACGGCGAATTCGAAGAAGCCGAGTTGACCTACGCCCGGCTGATGCGCGAGTTCCCGCGCGGTCGCTATCGCAAGATCTCATTGCTGCGTAGCGGTCAATCGGCCCTCGCCCGTTTCCCCGGCGTGGAGTTTGACGACGCCGACCTTTTAGAGGCGGATGTCTACTTTCGCGATTTTCAAACCCAGTACGCCACCGAAGCTGAAGCCTATCGCGTGCCGCAAACGCTGCAGCGCATCCAAGACAGCCTCGCGCACAAAGAGTTCACTGTCGCAAGCTTCTATGAACACACGCGCCGCCTCGATTCGGCGGCGTATTACTATCGCTACATCATCGATAGCTGGCCCGAAAGCACGTGGGCCGCTCAATCGCGCGAACGCCTCGTCGCCATTGGCGCCACCGGCCCGACGACCGTCGATATAGACGCCAAAGGCAACCGCCTGCCACCCGCCGACATCGGTGAAACAACCACTGCCGATGAGACGACCACCAATGAATCGATGAACGTCACGGCGAATTCCGTCGCAGATGCGGATGTCGACACTGCCAGCGCATCGACACCAGCCGAGAACGCGTCCGATCAATCACCGTCGCGGACGTCGAACCTTACAACTCCCACCGTGACCGCCAACGGCGAACCCGCGACGACCAACCAACCCCGCTCAACCCAGGTCGTCGGCACGATGACACCGGTCGACTAGTTGCTTTGGGTGCCCCATCCTTTGCGCCAGCGAAGGGTGGGGGAATCGCAAGCCTTCAACCGAATATTCACGAGACAAAATAACGATTGTGTCGAACGATTCCCCATCCTTTCCGGTAGGAAAGGTTGGGGCACCCGCGCAACGACTCGGCTACCGTAGATTGCCTCGTCTAGGTAACAAGATGGTCCGCGATGCGGACCCTACGAATTCGGAAAAGCGAACCGGGTGCCCCGGCCCCTCTGGGGCTGGGGGATCTCCCCCCGTCACCATTCGCTCCGTCTCGACGACAACCCAATCCCCTTCCCCCATAATCCCGACCGTGCAAATTCTCGGCATCGATTATGGTCGCAAGCGCATCGGCATCGCCCACGGCGACGACGACACGCGCATCGCCTTCGCCTTCACCACCATTGCGGGTCGCAACGACGTCACCCGTGACGCCCGCGCCGTGGCCGACCTCTGCCGCGAACACGGCGGCTCGACTGTCGTGATCGGCCTGCCGCTCAACATGGACGGCACCGAGGGCGAACAGGCCACGCTCACGCGCGGCTTCGCCGCCGAACTCGAACGCCTCTCGACCTGCCGCGTGATCTGGCAAGACGAGCGCCTCTCCACCCAAGCCGCCCACAACGACCTCGACGACATCGGCCTGTCTGGCAAGAAGCGGAAAGCCCAACTCGACGCCCTCGCCGCCCGGCAAATTCTGCAGGCATATTTTGATTCGCTGGAGTAGGCGGAACCGTCCCACTTCGGGTGTCGCTTTCTTTTGTAGGGTCCGCACTGCGGACCATTCGGCGCGAAAACGCTACGCCACCTTCGATGCTTTTGATCGAAATGAGGGCGCGGACGCAGATTGTATACCCTTATATGATGTGGGGACGAACTGGTCCGCAATGCGGACCCTACAGCTCGCGCCGACGATGCGCGGGCAATCACAAACCCTCTACGCGATACACCGGTTACAAACCGGTGCCACAGCGCTGACCCGCGATACAACGGTTACGGTGCCACAGCGCAGGCCCGATGTCGGGTATCCCCAAGCAATCAATTGGTCGAACCCGCACTTTCAGCTAGACTAACGCCACCATCGAGGCGAGCCGCAAACAATTTCGCCTCCATCGACCACGGACCTTCACGTCGGAGCGTTAGGATGACGCACTCGCAAAATCGAAAAACGTCTAAATCATTCCCACGCGCCACGTGCCTCGCGCTAACCATCGCCATCGGCGCACCGCTTCTCGGCTGCGTCGAGCGCACCATCTCTATCAACAGCGAGCCCGACAACGCTCTCGTCATCCTCAACGATCAGGAAATCGGTCGCACGCCCGTCAAGGTCGACTTCACCTGGTACGGTGATTACGACATCATTATTCGCAAGCAAGGCTACCAAACGCTCAAGACCAACCGCCGCATCAAAGCCCCGTGGTATCAATACCCCGGCATCGATCTCTTTACCGAATGCTTCTCGCCGATCACCTATCGCGACGATCGCGACTTCGGTACGTTCCAACTCGAAAAGTTCCAACCCGCCACCAAACAGGCGCTCATCCAAAGCGCCGAAGAGCTGCGCGCCCGATCCGGCGTCACCACGACCGCCACTTCGAGCGAGCCGACCATCGAGAACATCGAATCGCCGCCCGCCACCAACAGCGCTCCGATTCAGGCCAACCCAGCTCCCCGCCGCAGCCCGCGACCGCCCGCCGACGGCGTCATGCGACCGGTTAACGAGTGATATTGAGCCCGCCCCCGCGTTTCTGTCATAATAAGAATCGCGTTCCCAGACCGAACGGCGGAATCCGCGCGCGGGCCGATTATCGTCTCACGCCTGCCGCCGCACCGGTCGAAGACTTAACCTGAGCGATACCAGCAACTAACGAACGCCGGCCCAGCACCCTCGCGCCAGTCGCGCGGCGGCGGCGTCATCCGTTGCGACGAAGCTCCCCAAGGCCAACCTAAAATCGCCTTGTGCAATCCACTCGTATGAGGACCCGTTATGAGACGTTCCATGTTTCGCGTTCTGCCGCTGCTATTGCTACCGATCGTCACCGCTCTGCCGGTTGCGGCTGAAGACCAAAGCAATCTTTTTAACGCCCAGCAATTCCTAAGCTGGATCGACACGCTCGCTAGCGACGAGTTCGAAGGACGCGGCACCGGCCAGGAAGGCATCGACAAAGCCGCCGATTACATCGCCGAAGTCTGGTCGTCGATGGGCGTCTTACCCGGCGGTGATGACGACACGTTTTTCCAAAATTTCGAACTGCCGCTCTCGCAAGAACTCGGCCCCAACACGCGACTGACCATCGGCACCAAGGGCCGCACCATTCGCGTGCCGGCGCTGCCAAAGGAAGAATTCGTGCCGCTTCCCTGGTCGTCGGACGAGGGCTTTGAAGGTGAAGTCGTCTTCGCCGGATACGGCATCGTTAACGAAGACATGAAGTACGACGACTACGCCGGACTCGACGTCAAAGGCAAGGTCGTGCTCATCCTGCGTCGCGCTCCGGACTACGACAGCTTCCCGCGCGGCGATCAATCCTTCGTCGCCAAAGCCATGCATGCGAAACAACGCGGTGCCGTCGCCTTAATCATTGTCAACAAAAACGGTGACGAATCGCTTTACGATTTCACCACGGCGGGTCGCGGTCGCGACTATGGCATTCCGATGTTTCACATCACGCCGCCGCTGGCCACGCGCATGCTCGCAGCTGCCGGTGAAGAAGATATCGAAGGCCTGCAACGCCGCATCGACGAAACGAAGCAGCCGTATCGCGCCACGCTCGAAGGCGTCAGCATCAAAGGTCGCGCCGATATCCAACCGGTCGTGACACCCGTCAAAAATGTCATCGGTATCATCCCAGGCACCGGACCGCAGCGCGACGAATACATCATCATGGGCGGTCACTACGATCACCTCGGCATTCGCAACAAGGGTAAGCCCAACTTCAACCCCGAAACCGACATCAGCAACGGTGCCGACGACAACGCCTCCGGCATCGCCATGTTGATGAACTTCGCCAAGATCTTCACGAGCGACGGCAACCGACCAAACCGCACGCTGGTGTTGATGGCATTCACCGCCGAAGAACTCGGCCTGCTCGGTTCGGATTACTACGCCGACCATCCCACCATCGATCTCGACAAGGCCGCCGCCATGCTCAACTTCGACATGGTCGGTCGTTTGAAGAACGACAAGCTCGACATCGGCGGCATGCGCACCGGCAACTTTGAAGACATGGCTCGCGAGTTAGCCGCCAAGTACGACCTAAACATTCAGGACGGCGGCGGTGGTCAGGGCCCATCCGACCATACGCACTTTTATCGCAAGGACGTGCCCGTGATGTTCTTCTTCACCGGCATCCATCCGCAGTATCACCGCCCGCAAGACGATACGCCGCTGATCAACGAAGAAGGCTCGATGCGCATCGCGCGCTTGGCGACCGACATCATCCGCGAGATCGACGCCGACCCGGAGATGCCCGAGTTCGTGCCCGACACGCGCCGCACGCGCATCTCGCGACAAGATGAAGACACCAGCGACGACCGCTCGCGCCGTGAGGAACGCATCGCCCGCCGCGAGCAGCGACGCGAACGCACCGAAGCGCTTCGCGAACAACGCCGCGCCGAACGCGAGGCTCGCAACGAAGATCAACGACCCTTACGCGGCCCGCGCCGCGAAGGTCGCCGCGATCAGCGTTTTTCACGCGAACAAACAGCACCATCCGATCAACGTCGAGTCACGCTGGGCGTACGCATAGCGACCGACGATCAAGGCGGCGTCTTGCTCGCCGACGTCATCCCCGACACACCCGCCGCACGCGCCGGGCTAAAAGCTGGCGATCGCGTAATCGCATTCGACGGCAAGGAAGTTGCGGGCATCGAAGACTTGGTCAGCGCCGTTCAGCGGATCAACGAAGGCGACGAAACCGAACTGACGATTGTGCGCAACATCACGGTCAACTTTGGTGACGAAGGCCAATCGCAAGAAACGACCGTCGCCACTGCCGAGCAGTCGGAGCCCAACGCGATCGCCAAGCTCACCAAGAAAGTGCGCAAGGTGCTAACCACCCATCAGGAACAACACCAAAGCGGCAAGGTGCGCTTCAAGATCGAAGGCCTTTCCGAAGATCGCAACGCCACCATCACGCTCGATTTGCCAGACGAACGTAGCCACCTGCTCATCGAAGACATGGCCAAATGCCTGCGCGGCTTTGCAGAAGATGAATTCGAATTGGCGGATGGCGAAACCATCGTCATCACGTCGCGCGTGGTCATGGCTAAAGGCAATAGCGATGACGCCGTGACCGTCACGTTCGATTTGAAAATTGATGGTGATACGCAACGCTCGCGCCGCCGCCACGCACGCGCCGATCGTGCCCGACCTGCCCACGACCGCGCGCCGAGCGATCGCGCCCAAGCCCACCGCGACCGACCGCAGCCTGCGCGCGAACCGCGCGACGAGTCCGACGACGAAGAACGCCCCGAGCGCCCCGTCGTTAGCCTACAAATCCGACCGACCTACGGTGGTTCCGACGGTGATGGTTACGAAATCAGCGGCGTCATCGAAGGCGGCGCCGCCGCTCGCGCCGGCATGCGCGGCACCGACCGCATATATTCCATCGGGGGCCGCAAGGTCACCGACATCCACACGTACATGGAAGCCCTACGACCGTTCAAACCCGGCGAAAAGATCGAAGTCGTCGTGCTACGCGACGGCGAGAAAGTCACGCTAACCGTCAAAGGCAGCGGCGTCCGCGGCAATGCACCGTCGTAGGCGAAAAACAAACGCGTGCTGTCGCATTCCAGTTAGATCGCATTAAACAGAAAATCCCGCGTTGCTCGATGAGCAACGAGGGATTTTTTCTTATCGATCAAAATTGGGGCGGCGATGTATTGATTGACTTCCTGAACGAACCGAAAATTCCTAAAGGTTAATCGGGAGAGCTTTTGAATATCTCAGCAATCAATTCACTCTCATCTTCGAATTCAGTTTTCTGCACTATTGAACATACCAAATCGATACCCTCCTTCATCAAGCCGGAGACCGAAGTTTTGCTATTTTCAATAATGCCAGTTGACTCCCATACTGGAAGGCTATTCGTATTGCCGACTGCGGCGTCAACAACGGAGGGAAGGTAGGCGCAGAGAAGAATAACGTGCTTTGGCACACCAAGCTTTCGCAACTTTAGAAAATCTGCTGCCAAAGCCCTCGCTTTTACCTCGATTTCCTTTGAGATTGAAACTCCGTCGATTAAGTGACTCCGAATCCCACCTAAGATACTCTGAAGCTCTTTGCTTACATATGTTTCAGTACTTTCTTTTATCACGCCGTGTGCAACCAAGCAGAATACCGTGAGCTTTAGTCGCATTGATAAGGACTCATACTGCGTGCGTGCCGCGCTACCCGTGCGGACAAACGCGATCGTCTCAGACAGGTGATTCGCGGGACGTGAAAGTGACGCAATTAGTGCCTTCTTGTCCTCAACCATAAATTTGTGAATCAAATCTGGTAATTCAATCCTTAACCTTGTCAGCTCCTGTGTAACTCCATCTAAGAAAAAGAAGGGGTTGGCATGGTTGTCTATCATCACCCAACATCGTTGGGCGGTAGCAAGTGAAATGGAAACCAGTTCCATTCGGCATCGCTCGCGCGGCCAGACAGCGATATCTGATTTTTTGCATATTTCGTATGAAGCTGTAGGGCCAGACTGGCCGCGCGCGAATGAATCTAGTGGCGCAAAAATAAAGCCTCTGCTCGCAATTTCGATTCCCACCTCACGGATCAGGCCGGGAGCGAACGAATAGAGTTGGATCAACTCAACGGGAACTTCGACGTCAATCAAATTCGCCAGATTTGCTTGCACAACATGTTCCGGTACTGGCTTTTCGATACGAACGACCCGCCCCGGATATGACCCGAGTCTCACACCGATGCCAATTGCTCCATGTGGCAGGCCTTCTTCATCTGCAAAAATTCCCACTTCCGTGATCTGGCCCGCCCATGACTTCAATGGAAGCCCAGTCGACTTCCAGCCGTCCGCGATTACATCTATCAGCGGTGCCTCAGATTCGAAGCTCAATGCCCACTCGACCGTCTCGAGAGAATCACTCCCAGAGTTCTTCTTGATGTAGTCACAGATCGCAATGAAGTCGTTTTTCTGACTGCGATCGAGCGGATAGATTGAATCTGCACTGAGTCCAAGCGTCATATGAAGGCCTCTTAGTTGTCGATTCCTCGTTGCCAATCGCGCCAAGCGTGTCCTGCGGATACTGGCTCTTGGGTTAAGTTATAAAAATCCCCCAAGGCGAAGGCTTCATCCCAGATGGTCAAGCCGCCATTTGCCCGCGCTCGGTATCCGGCAAATCCAAGCTGTTGAATGTTCGGGTCCCAAATATCGAGTGCTGCCAGTGTAGCAACCGACAATGCCGCGCTGGCGACCGACCCTCCGTATTTCAAAACCCGTAGTTTATTCGCACCCTTGAGCTTGCCAAATACAAGGCCCTTCGCACCGGAATTGGGGGCGTTAGGCACTTTTCTCATATTGCTGTCTGGTATGCGACGTCGATTCATCTTTTGCCCGTGGGTTGCGTTGTCATAGGATTCGTCCAGCAGTGCACTGAACGACGGGTCGGTCACATCTATTCCTGCTGCATCAGCAGCCACCATCAAGTATGTCTTGCGTAGTTCCGGAGTGAGCTTTCGCCACTGTTCGCGTTGGCTTTTCCATGTGCTGCCGCCAAGCGATTCACTTAGAGAGCGGTGAAAAGCACCATGAGAAAGATCGTCTAATTCGATGCCAGGGCCTTTCGGATTACCGCCCAAGTACATTGGATAAAAGTGGTGACGTGCGAGACCAAGGGCGTCTGCACCGGAAAGTGGATTGCTCAACAATGCTCCATACAGATTTGGTCCATCTTTATAGACTTGCATTGAGAATAATGGACTCTCCTGCGGTTGCGGAGAATCTCCAGCGGAAGCAATTTGATTAATCAGCGCCCCCGTCCCATTCGGATCCCGCTGCGTAAACCTCCCCACGGCCGCGTCGTACCAGCGGTTGCGGTTGTAGTAGCGCCCCGTATCGTTCGCCGTCGTGGGCGCGCCGGTGCCGCCGCCTTCGGTGTTGATGTGGAACAAGCCCTGATGGCCAATGCCCAAGCGCGGCAGTTTGTTCACCAGCGCGTCGGTCTCGATCTGCTCGAACGCCAGCAACTCGCCGTACGGCGAATACGTCGACTGATACATCACCGCGCCGTTTTCGTCGGTCTGCGCGATCAGGTTGTAGTTGGCATCCTGATGCAGGTAATGCACGTCGTCGTTGGGGTTGGCCGCGAGGATGAACTCGTCGACGTAACCCGCGCCGTACACGTATTCGCACTGCGTTTCAAACCCAACCGGCCCGGCGATGTACTGCTTAACTTCCTGAATGCGCCGCACGCCGTCGTAATAGAAGTGCCAGATGGCGACCGTCGTACTGTTGGGTATCGGTCGCTCGATCTCGATCAAACGGCCCAGCCCGTCGTAGCGGAAGGTGGTTACGGCATCCGGCAGCGTGCCCGCCGTGATAGTGCCATCGCTGTCGATGGTGACGGTCATCGGATCGTAAGGCCGGATCTCGACGAGGCGGTTTAGACCGTCGTATAAATAGACATAGCTATCATCGGCAACCAGATTGCCGCAGACGTCGTGAATCAGCGTCGTGGTCGTGCCGTTATCGCTGACGCCGGTGAGTTTATCGACGAAACACTAACTCATTGACGCCCATCTAGCTGTTCTTAGACGTACTCGCGCCAACAATAAACTAAGAATGTCGCTCCAAATATTCTGCACGAGATGCGTCGGTTAGTTCGCCCGAGCAATCAAGAAAATCCATGACACGGGATATCTCCTTTTCAGCAATTTTGAAGAGTGGCTCAGATATATCCTCATCGCAATAGGGAATACCTGGCCAACCTACGAGCGATTCGTCTTCGCTTATTGCCTCCTCTAGATATTGAACTTCTCTAAACAACAGCCACAGATCCTTATTTAGTCCTTCCGAGATACTCTTCAAACGTGACCGATCTGTTTTGGCGATGAAGTCTTTCACATCGGTGCGCACGGGAAGGCGCCTTCTGAGGTCTTCGCGTAGTTTGTCAAGATTGATAAGGAGTTCTTCACGGAATTCGGATGGCTCATATTGACGCAAGAATCTAGAAATCGTGGTAATATTTACCGCGATCTTTGCACGGTCCGCAAGCGCTTCATACTTCCGAATTGTATCATCAGAAAGCCTGGCTTTCTCAACTCTAACGTTCTCAAAGTCGATTGAATCATCAATAAGCTCCCACAATTGATGTTCTGGATAACAGAAGACAGAATTGACCAATTCTTGCAACGACAATCTCAAATTGTAGAGTGAGCTGCTATTATTGAGTCCTGTTGCGTACAATTCACCATTACTACTAATAACTACAACTCTATCATTGGCTCCAGGCCTGAACTTGATCAACAATTCGAAGGCGAAGCTATCGAGCGGCCATATTAGACTTCCGTTATTCGCTAATTGTGCTATCGACGGACCTCCCATGCGAGGCCATCTATGAGCATACTCACCTGGACGTCGCAAAAATTCAGGTGATGCAAATATTGAATCTCCTACAACAAACCCTGGGGTAACTGAGAAACAATCACACAGAATCTGGTACTGTCGCTCGTCAAAAACGCGATCTGCTACCTTTGGATAAATGGACTCTCGAGAAGTAGGGGCTTGCTGAATAGACAGTAAAAATTCGTCACCCTCCTTACCTAACACTGCCATTCCGAGATTTCCATCGCCAAACTGACTCGGGTTATGATATAAACACAAACTTTGAATTCTGTCTGCGATAGATGCAATTGGTAGGCAACTGTCCTGAAACCGTTTCGCAACACGCGTGATATAGTCACGGTTTGTAAATTCTTGCGATTCGTCGATTAAGTGACTCAAGTCATCGCCACGACTCATCTCGACCTCTCGAGCGACGCTTTCAATCTTTACGCGCGGCGGTGGTGGGCAATAGAGATATTTTTCATCCAGAATCATCGTAACCCCTTAGAAGTTTGAATCGTAGATGCTACTAAAGTAATCCGTACCATTCAAATCACTCTGCCATTTTGTCCACGCCCATGAAGCAGCGTAAGGGTCTTCCACTATCTCGTAGAAATCAACATAGCCAAATGCTTCATCAATCGTGGAGAGACCGCCATTAGCTCGAGCTCTAATGCCCGCGCCTGCTAACGCGCGAACGTTTGGATTCGAAGTGCTAAACGCATTTGCCGCAGTAGCTCCAAACCCAATGACACCGGCTGTCGCGCCTCCTATCAACAAAGCTCGTTTGGAATTACTTGCTGCCCCAAGTTTGCTCACTGCTGCTTTAGGACCATGCTTGGGCCTGCTCCTAACAGCGTAGATTTGATCCTTTCGATATCCTCCAGCCTTTGAACGCAGCGAAGAATTGTTGTCCCAAGGTCGGTCAGCCATTGCTTCCGACGCGGCTAATGCCTCCATGAATTTTGGATCGGTTATATCAAGACCGGCAGCATCAGCAGCAAGTATGATACCATCCTGCAAGAATTGTCGGGCCCGCTTCACGTTTCCGCGTGCCTTTCGCCTAATGAAATCACCTTGCTCCCAGCTTTTATTGCCGAATTCCATGTACTCGTCTAGTACATCGTGGAAAACTTTGTGCTTGTCTGCCGACATCGGAATGACCGGTCCCCATGGGTTACCGCCAAGGTAAAGGGGAATAATGTGGTGATGCTCGATTCCCGATAATCCTTCCGGATCAAGATGAACCAGTGGATTTGAAAGCACAGATTCATACAGATTGGCACCGTCTGGGTAGAGAGTGTCTAGCATCGACCCGCCTGAGAGTCCTTGAAAGACCAACCCCGTCCCATTCGGATCCCTCTGCGTAAACCTTCCCACCGCCGCGTCGTACCAGCGATTGCGGTTGTAATAGCGCCCCGTATCGTTCGCCGTCGTCGGCGCGCCGGTGCCGCCGCCTTCGTTGTTGATGTGGAACAAGCCCTGATGACCGATGCCTAAGCGCGGCAGTTTGTTCACCAGCGGGTCGGTCTCGATCTGCTCGAACGCCAGCAACTCGCCGTAGGGCGAATACGTCGACTGATACATCACCGCGCCGTTCTCGTCGGTTTGGGCGATCAGGTTGTAGTTGGCATCCTGATGTAGGTAATGCACGTCGTCGTTGGGGTTGGCCGCGAGGATGAACTCGTCGACGTAACCCGCGCCGTACACGTATTCGCACTGCGTTTCAAACACGAACGGATCGCTGACGTACTGCTTGACTTCTTGAATGCGCCGCACGCCGTCGTAATAGAAGTGCCAGATGGCGACCGTCGTGCCGCCGGGGATGGGTCGCTCGATTTCGATCAGGCGACCGAGCCCGTCGTAGCGGAAGGTGGTTACGGCATCCGGCAGCGTGCCCGAGGTGATGTTGCCATCGCTGTCGATGGTGACGGCCAGCGGATCGTAGGGCCGGATTTCGACGAGGCGGTTTAGACCATCGTATAAATAGACGTAGCTACCATCGGCAACCAGATTGCCGCAGACGTCGTGAATTAGCGTCGTCGTCGTGCCGTTATCGCTGATGCCGGTAAGTTCGTTGTTGGCCAGCACGTTGTGCGTGAACGGCAGATTCTCGACCGGCAACGGACCGGCACCATCGGGATCGACGGTTTGCACGCGACCGGCGGTGGTGCCATCGCCCGACCAGTTACCGACCGAATCGAGCAGCCAGTCGGTCGTCATCGGCAGACCGGTGGGGGCGCTGTTGGCTACCACCGCATCGTTGGCGACATTGAGCTGACCGAAGTCGGCCGCGACCAGACGGTTGAGCTGGTCGTAGCCGTACGCCCAACTGCGATCGTTATCGTGCGCGACCGGGTTGGCCCCGCCTTCGTCTTCGGTGTGTTGCATCACCCGCGCGAAGGTGCGGTTGCCGGATGTGTCGTAACCATGCTGATAGCGCGCGAAAGAGCACAAGCCCAACTGCGCCGGGTTAGATGTATCCGGTTGCTGCCAATTGTGATCGATCGGACGACCGAAGGCGTCGAGACCGGTCAGCACACCGCTAACCGCATAATCGAGCACGGTTTGATTGCCATACTCGACGCGCGTGCGGCGATTTAGACCGGTGTATTGATACAACGCGGCGTTGTGTGGCGAAATCGCTTCGGCGGCGCGCGTCGTGATCGACGAGACGCGACTGAGCAAGCTATCGATTCCCGAGTTGTAGATGAGATTGACCTCGCGCCGGGGAACGAGCGGCGGTTGCGCCGTGGCCCCGGGGTACTCCGGATACCGAATGTACTTCAAACGGTTGTAATTCCCGGTCGGCAGCGTGGCGGTGCGGAAATCCCAGATGTAACTAACAACCGGCGAATTGGCCGTGTCGACCGCCGCGCCGTGTTGCTGATAGTCGCCCGTGAGATTGCGGTTGGCGTCGTACGTGAATACGTTTTCCGCAATGATCGCGCCGACCGTATTCTGAATCGTGATTTTCTTAACCAGCCCGTCCGCTTCGTATTCGTAGAGCAACTTGCCGACGCGATTGGCCGGCTCATTGTCCGGCACCGAACCGGAATAAAGCGCGGAATCGTCGACGGTCGTTTCGTAACGCCGCCCGAGTTCGTCGTACTTGTGCGTGAGCACCACGCCGCGCGCATCGGTGCGCGAATGCACCAAGCCATCGGCGTAGTACGTGAATGCGATCGAATCGGCCGGGTCGGGCTGGCCCGTGACGTCGTCGGGGAAGTGAACTTCTTTGATGTAGCCGTTGTTCTGGCTGACGGCGCTGCCATCGCCCTGATTGACGACATCGGCACCATAGAAAATGGCCGTGACCTGCACGTCGGCCGTGGATGACCAAATATCGTCGTAGCTGCCGCTGAAGCCGGGCAGGACGGCGGCCATTCCGATGAGGCGCCCGGCATCATCGTATTGATACGCCGTACGCTGAATGAAAGCGCTCTCGGCGGCCGAACTGTCGGCATAGATCGATTCGACAATCTTGCGCCCCAGATCGTCGTACACCGAGCGCTCGACGCTGCCGTTCGGATTGAAACTGGCGACCAGATTGCCTTCGTGGTCGAAGGCGGAAGCCGACACGATCGCATCGGGATACCCCGCGACCGACGTGATGCTGGTGATGTTGCCGTCGGCATCCGTCGTGGCCGGTAGCGCCGGCGCGGACGTTGCCCACGGAATCACCGTGCTACCGGGAGAATCGAACACGGCATTGTTGGTACCGAAGTTCGCCGACGCGATCATGCGGCCTGCCGTGTCGTACCACATATAGACGAACGTGCGAACCGAATTGGATTCGGTGAGGTCGTTGCCGCTGGCGTTGGCCTTGCGTTCCCAATCGATGGTGGAGACGACGCGGTCGTTCGTGTCGTACGTGGACTCGGTCCGATGCATTTCCACCAGATTGCCGCTGACCTTGACGAACGACTGACTGCAAATTTGCCGCGCCTTACCGTCAAACGTGTTCTTCACGATCGGCGCTTGCGGTGCGTGCATCTCGACCACGCGCCCGTGATAGCCGTGATAGGTAAGCGTCGATGTGTACGTAGCGCCCGTGGCATCCGAGACTTGGTATTGCCGCGATTCTTCGACCTGCCCGCGTCCGTCGTAAATCGCTTCGTTTAACGACAACAGCGCGTCGGCTACGCCGCTGGTTGCCGCAATGATCTGCGCGGCCGTCGGCAGCGCGTCGCCCGCATCCAACTGACGCGGATCGACGGACGTGGCTGTGGGGGCCGAATGGGCGTACTCCGCATTAAAGCGCACGCGATCAAGATTGTCGTACCACGTGACTTGCTGCGCTAATACGGTCCCGCTCGCGTTGCGCGTTTCGGTAAAGACCGGTCGCATGCGCCAGTCGTATTCGGTGACCTCCAGCCAACCGATACCGTCTTCGTTGTTCGCATCGGGGGCCGTGCAGTCTTGCGGTAACGGATCGGGTGCCGTTTCAAAATACTGATTCGCAGGCTGGTCTCGGTAATATCGAACTTGCGTCAACCGATCGGCGTTGTTTACGCCTTCACCGTAGTAACGCTTTTCAACCAGCGTCAGGTTGTCGGTGTATTCATCGATCGCAATACAATCGGGGTTATTCGGATCGGGATCGTCGCACGCACACGGTGGCAAGGCCGTGTTCCAAAAAGCGTGACTGTCGTCGGTCCCGCGATACACCCGCGCCAAGCGCCCGCGCCCGTCGTAGATATTGCGTTTGATGGTGCCGTCGGGCGCGACTTCCTTTGAGAGATTGCCTAACGCGTCGTATCCGACTTCGGCGCGGACCGTGGCGCCGTCGGTGCTTCCAGTACGATTCATCCCAACAACGCGCCCGTTCAGGTCGTATTCGGGTTCAGTGCGCGAGACAACTTCGTAGGTTCCCGCAACCGGCGGGTTCGCGGTCGGGTCGGCCTTCGTCCACGTGTTGATAATGGCCAGATTGATCTCGCCGAAAAACTTTCGAACTTCCGTCCATCTGGTTTGACCGTGCAGCGTGTTGGTAACCGTAGCCGGAGCGTATGCCTTATACGTCGACGGCGGCGTCTTGAGTTCGAGGTCGTCGAACGCCCACGTCGTCAGCGAACCGTCATTCTCTTCCCATCGGTAAACGATATGGGTTTCGCGCCCGTTAGGGTGTTCGCTCTTGATCAGACCGAACACCGGGTTGTATTCGTTGACCGTCGTATGATTGAGTGCAGGCGCTACGCCGTCTTGCGGCGTGCGCGCCGGCCAATTCGCCGGTGGGCTTCCAACGGAATCGACGGCGACGCGCGTCGGCCGACCATAGTAATCGCGCTCGGTCTCAACGAGATAGAATTCGATCGGCGTCGCGCTCGATGTAAGTGCGGCATCATCGGTGAACGTGCCGCTACCCTGCCAGATCGGATTGCCATTACGACCGAACAGCTCGGCGTGTTTCACATAGGTACTAGCACCGCCGACAGTCGTTGGCGCGGGAGGCAGCACCGTGGTTTTCGTTTCCACCGGATCGTCCCCTAATCCGGGGCCACCCGAAGACCTGAAGGTGAAGTAAGTCTTCGTGGTGTTTCCGGGCGTGGACGGATTGAGGTAATCCGTCACCGGTGTGGGAAATTCGATCTCCTCAGTAACAAACTCCGACCGATCCGGATGACGGACGAACGCGTGCGTGTAATAAACCGTTGGCGTTCCCGCTTCCTGCGCGCCCTGCTTATAGCCTTGCGCTATTAACTCACCTTCGGCGTTGTATTCGTAAACGACGATCGCGCCTTCGTTCTCCGGATCGGCGTTGTCGGCAGAGTTCCAGCCCGTGGAGCGACGTTCGGTAACGCGACCGTCGCCATCGAAGATGTAGGTCTCCGCAAATCCCTCTTGGGACGAGAGCACGCCCGACGTACCGTCGAAGGTGTAGGTCTTATCGCTTAATACAAACCCCGTCGGACTCTGTTTGATGATTCTGCGGCTGGCGATTCCGTCGAGGCTGCCGCCATCCTGATAGTTTCCGTATTTCTCGCGGTCGATCACTTCGTCGACGATTGCCAGAAAGAAATCGTGATCTTGTGGGGGCGTCTCCATCTCCCAAGGCGCGTCATACTCCCGCTGGAACTTCATGGGCAACGAATAAAACTGATCGTTGCTTTTGGTGGTAACACCGGGATTGAATTGCACCGGGGGTGTTACATCGGGGTAATGAATGAATCGATAAAACTCGAAGTCACCCCGATCGGGGCTGCTCGCTCTCTGGTCCACCAGACCCGAGTGACCGCCATAATGAGATCGTGTGAGGCTTGGGTTTACACCGGCACCATAGTCATTCCCACTCCCCGTCAGTAGCAGACTGTCGCGAAGCGCACCGGTGGGGAAAAGACTGCCGTTGTAGTAAGAGGTGCCACTGTGCGTGAACGAAAGATCCGCCAAGAGATTGATAGGCTTGGCGACGACACCACTGGGGTCCGTGGGGTCTTCAATTTCAACGATTAGAGAGCCGAAATTCCCCAAGATGGTGTTGACGTTCGCATCGGCAAACTGCTCTGGATCGGCTTCCTTGAGCGCCTCGATAATGGCATCGATCGTTCTCGACTCAAAAACGTACTTTAAGTACGTGTGCCCCTGTTGTTGAACCCACGAATCCGTCTCGATTATCCGTGCGTCTTTATAAATCGCGTAGTCGACATCTTCGATCACTTCGTTGCTGCTTACCGAATCGTTCAGCACCGTACGCTTGGTGACGGTCGCCTTGTGCAGCCGCCATCCGCTCGTCCAATTGCCGCTGGTACTACCGGAAATGGCGTCACCAAACAGGGCATTACTCGTGCAATCGCCGACGCCATTGCAACCCGTGATCGGTCCACGTTCGCTGTACAGGAATTTGGCTTCAATGGCCCAACCGTCTGGAATCCAAGGTGTGGGAATATTATCGAGTTCTTCAAGCGAATCGGCATGACAGAATTGCGACTTGCGGATCGTCGGGCATTGAATGAATGCCGGATCGACCCCATGCGTTTCAAAATCGACGTCGCCTTCGAAGGCATGAATCGAATGAACCGCCCGATGCGTTCGATCTTCGCCGTAGTAATTGTCGTTCTCGTTTTGACCGTCGGGATCATCGATCGATGGCGAAGTGCCAAAGTCGCGATGCGTGTAAAGCAGCGTCCACACGGTTTCTAAGCCGGTGCCGGCCTCGTTGGGCGTTCGCAGCTTGATGCGACGAATTTGACCTTTCTGTTCGCAAGATTGGCAGCATTCCTGGCAGGGCGCTGTCGACGGGTCGTCGCAGTCGTATTGATAGTTCCGGCAATACTGATATTCGACGACGTTGCCGTAGCGATCTTCGATCTTGGTCACAAGGCCGTAATAGGGAATGCCCAAACCACCCACATTGGGATGATCGTGGGCGTGATACTTCGTTGGACCATTCGGCGCCTGAAACGTCCACAAGTCTTCGTAGTGTGCTTCAAACGTATATTTGATCGAACTGCGATGCAGATAGGCTTCGAAGAATAGGGGCCGCCCAGCCGCGTCGGTTTGCGAACTCGGAAGCAACTTCGCGTCGTACCAACTCGGAGCCGTGTAAGTGACGCTGCCGCCCGTGTCGGATTTCGTGAAAGGAATCGAGTGGTGCGCATCAGGGATGAGGATGCACCTGACTTCGTCTTCGCTGCTGTATATCGGATGCGAAGCAATTGCCGGCCAAACGCCACTTGCTCCGGGTGGTTCGATCAATTGACGGGATGAGTCGATCAACAGCAGCGGCTGTTCGCCCGTCATCCAGAACATGCCGTTCCAATCCCAATATTGCGAATAGGGACGGACTTGATTGTTGAGACCGGTTCCGGCACCGCCAAGCAAATCGTTATCGCGTGCGATCGGAATCTCAGAGTAAGTACGCGTGCGCCGAAACACAGCGCTTCCGAACGGCAACTCGAAATCGATCGCTTGCAACAACGGTTGGCCGGTGACGATGTCGACGACTCCATTGTGCGCAGCACGCTCGCGATAGGGTGTGCCGCCGCCGAAGTGTGTTACCTCGCGCGACACCAATGGCGACGAACTCATGGCCGGATTCAACTTGCGCGGCGGCAAGTTGGGCGGAATGGTCGCGTTCATCAGGTCGATATTGAGATGGCCGCCAACCTGATACTGAGACGTAGGGCCGCCCGGAATAGCCCATTGCGGTATTTGATTGCGCGTTGACGGGCCAAACCAACACTTTGAGATAAACTCAGCCGGATTCTCGGAATCGCATCCATCCGCATAGAAAGGCAGCGCCGTTTCATCGCAAGTGTTCAACACGCCAAGCAATCTAAATGCCGGCGCGGCGCGGCAATCGAGAATCGTCGGATTGTCTCCGTCAGCGTAACACACGCTCGTGCCGACCATCGGCAACGATGCGACCACATTTCCAGAATGCCCGGCAGCCCATACCCACTGATGTGTTCCGTCGCAGATACCGTAGGTGCTTTCCCGAAGTGACAGTATCAGCCAATAATCCCTATCGGGATCGATCGCCACTCCTCCGAGTTGGGCGGCAACTGTTTGGTAATGCAGTGGCGTCGTTGCATCGATTCCACCTGTTGCAACTAGTGGTCCGCAGCCCTCGTTGGTGTTCGCACACAGATTAGCTCGGGCAAGTGCGGTACTGTTGAGCGTGTCCGCTTTCGGCACACCTCCATCGTCTTCCCGTATAAACAACTCGAGGCCATCGAGCGGCGCGGCGGGGCTCGCCCCGACGTATGCAATCGGCAGATGAATACCATATATCTCACCGCCAACCGACGAGTTAAACTTTACGGCGATAGCCGCACTGTTATCGAGCAGATACGCATCCGAGGGCTGCTGCCAATACTCGTAGGCGGCCATGCTGTTGCCGCCGAAGGTCGAATACATCGTCACGATTTGCCCACCGTTGTCGGGCGTGTAGCACGGATTCGGCTGACAGATCGTATTCGGACCAGAGTAAAAACCACCCGCGCCGTCGCATGCAGTTTCAACTACTTCGCTGCAGGTCGCGTCGCTCAAACAACAGGCACCTGTGGGCGGCGTGCAATCTACGCCGCTGCAGGTGCTGGCGTCGCCCATGTAATATCCACCACCAACGCGGCAGTCTCTTTCGTAAATCTCTTGGCAGCTACCACCGGGATCGCAACAAGCACCAACAGCCGTCCCGCTCGATCCACATGTCGCGCCCGCCTCCCAATATCCACCGCTCAGGCCGCATTCAACCTCGTTCAACTCTTCACAGTACGTATAGCCGCCGGTGGTCATGCAACACGAGCCAGTGGGGCAGCCCGTCGTGCAATTGCTATTCAGACCCCAGGCTCCCCCAACCACGGAACATTCGTCACTCAACATCATGGCGCAGGCGGGGAAGCCGTTGTCATCAAAACAACAGCGACCGAACTCGCAATTGGTGAACGCACAGACTTGATAAAGACTAAAGACGCCGCCGAGTGCTTCGCATCCTAAAAGATCTTCCACGACACAATCGTTAAGGCCTTCGGCGTTGACGTGACAACAAGCGCCGTAGGTATCGGAGACACACCCATTGGGCGGGCAATCTACTTCATCGCAGTGTTCTAGTTCATACCAGACGCCATCGATGAAAGAGCAAACCTCTTGTTCGAAGAGTAGACACTCGTAGCCGGTGCCATCGTAGAAACAACACGCACCTAAGATCGGACACTTGTCCGATGCGATACAGTCTTCGCCCCAGACCCAAAACTCATGATCTTTGGTGCAGTTGTAAGGTGCTTGTATCGAGCAGGTCGGGTTCTTTGGATCGCTCAGATCGCAACAACGACCGTGGTTGTCGCACGCGGGAGCCGTTTTGCAATCCGCACCGGCAGTCCAGTTGCCGGCCAAACTGTCACAGTCGATTTCCAAGTTGATCTCGCACTTTGCTGCGCCGCCGCTATCCAGAAAGCAGCAATGCCCGTAACACGCTTCGGTACAATCGGCACCCCAAGTCCACGAGTAAACCGGGACCAGAGGATCTCCTGAATCGTTTTGTCCGAGGCAATCCGCTTCTCCCATGACCTTGCAGTAGGTTGATTCGCCGTCACTACAACAACGGCCATGCGCATCGCACGTGGTCGTGGCATGGGTCAGAACACCATCCATCCAGGTACCAAGAACCTCATCGCAATCGTCTTCAACGAGAATCGCACACGCAGAATTTCCGCCGGGCGTTAAGTAGCAACAGTGGCCGTAGTCGCACGTACCTGTCGTGCAATCGCCCGGAACCCAGTGCGCCCCCAAACCGGAACAGTCAAAAGGCTTGAGTACGGAACAAACGGCGGTTTCGGTTTTGTCATCGAACGTGCAGCACTGACCTTCGACGATACACGCATCCTCACCGCAATTTCGCCCGACCAACCAATCGCCATCGAGAAAGCCGCAGACCGGCTCAGACATAACGTCACAAACGGCAGCACCGTTGGCCCAATAGCAACAACGCCCGAGGTCTGTCTCGCACATGCCGACGCAAGCAACTTCATAGGCGTGCCACTCACCATCAATATCCTCGCACCCAATCTCTGTGAGCCCCGGCGTGCAGTTCGTCGCACCACCGCCCGCCCAACAGCACGCGCCGGTGGCTTGGGCTTTTAGCTGGGATACAACCCCCAACATTGCCGTAAGAGCAACCGAGAAACAAACGGTGATTCGTGTGCGAAGTTTGATGTTCATTCCCTCTCCAAATATCAAACGGGGATCGAGAATCGAGAAACCATTTCCGCGAAGTGCGGGCACAATACGACGCAGTCAATTAGCCCCGAGGGGCAATTGATTGGCCGAAGTGCTTTCCCGTTTGATGATTCAATGACGCGATTCGATCGAGACCAAGAAACCGCCCAGTAGAACAGCCCTAACAAAACCGCCGCCGCACGTACCCAAAGCAATACGGAATTTCATACGCCCGGGATATTGGTAATCGGTTCGATCAATCTTCGACTACAGCATTTTCATACGACCAGCCGACACGAGATGAGACTTTATAAAATATACGTATCCTTGTCAATACTTATTACACTATTACGATAGTGGGGCGAATTACTTAGACGCTCTTTGCGCAAGTTCAGTCGAAACATGATTCGCAAAAAGCAACCGGCACGCCCGACGAAGCCGAACGGCCCAAATCCGACCGAGTTAAATTTGCACCTATGTTTGCACCAGCTAACAGCAATTTTGGCAATACGACGGCAACGGCCGACAAGCCACAAACTAATGGCGATGACCGGGAAGCCGTCGTAAATGGTAAGGCTGGCAAAGGTTTGCAAGCGAAGGATGGGGAGAGACAAAATCGGGGCGGCCAGATTCGAACTGACGACTTCCTGTACCCAAAACAGGCGCTCTACCAGGCTGAGCTACGCCCCGCGCAAGACCCTTATTCTATTTCTGAATCGGTTTTCTGACCAGTCGAGATCAACCAAACCGTCCGCGTTCGCGCGGTGCGCCGCCCGTGGCCGGTAGGCTAAGCTGATAATCGCCCAAATACTTCTTCGCCTGGAAGTGCTTGAACAACTCCTCGACGCTCGTAAACACGCGCGTGGCCGTTTCCGTAATAAACGGCGACGGTTCCTTGGCCGGTCGCCAAATCACGTACACTTCCTTCGTGCCTTCGAAAGCGTGTTGCAGTTCGCGCTCCACGCCGCTCGAAAGCCCCGGGATACCACCCGGCAGTTCCGGTACGTAGCTCACGATCATGTCGGATTGGTCGATCAACTTGAAATCGCGCGCGTAGATTTGACCGTCGATATCGCGCGCCACGCTCGTCACTTCGCGCACGTCGAACGTCAGCGGTTCGCCGTTCACATCGAGCGTGATCTGATCTTCGCCCTTCTTCGTTGCTTCGCCCGCTTCGAATAGCAAGCGTTTCTCATCCAAATCGCCGGGGTCAAAGCAAATAAAGTTTTCGGCCAACGCCAAACGGAACGCATCAATCTCGGCCAGCACGTCGGGCATATCCATCACGTGCGACATCGGAAAGCTGGGGTAGATCTTTTTCTTATCCGACTCGAACATCAGGCTGACCAACGAACCTGCCGTCGCCGCGTCTTCGCCGCGTGCTAACACGTAATAACAACCGTGGCCGCCGAGCGCGTGCGCCAAAATCTCCGTCGCGAGAATTTCCTCTTCGCGCCAGACCATGATGTCTTTCAACGAGTGCGGTACGTCGTGATCGCGCAGCAGCCGTTGGTGAATGCTATCCACGTTATCCACGAGCGTGATATACAAATCCGCATCGAGCGATTTCATATGATCGAAGTCGAACGCTTCAAACAGCCCGTGCTTCCAACGGAACGTCGCGTGCGTATTGACGATCACGTTGTCGACCTTCTCAGCCGTGTTGAGCACATCCTTAAACACGGCGCGACGCAGCGAGTTCAAACGCGTGCGCGGCAAGTCGAGAATGCGACCCGACACCACGTCGGGCGCTTCCTTGTACATCATCTCGCCCACATTGCAGAGCGTTAGGTCGTGACCGCGCTCCGCCGCGATGCTGCGCACCTTTTCCAGAAAGGGCTTCTTATCTACGCCCACCTGGCCCGTCAGTACGACCCGCACGCCGTTGCGGTCTTTCTTGCCAAACAAATTGCCGCTCATGATTCGCTCTGCTCCACGCGTAAAGTCAACACAGCGCTCTTGCACGCTCCGCAGCAAGGATACTCGATAATGCCCGTTTCCTAAAGAACGTTACCGCCCCGCAAGCAACGGTTACCAGTCCAAAGGGCTGCGCCAGGCGCGGCCCGCCGCCCCCACCGGCATCTCCATCCCCGCCTCCGATTGCGTCGCCACCGCATGAGCGGTTTGGCGAATCACGGCACCCTGCCCCTTGCGGGTGCCGCGCATGCGCGCCACGACATCTGCCCGGGCGTGCGGATACCGCGCCGTGAACTGCGCCAACGGTGCAATCGGATCGGGCGCGGCGGCAATCGCCGGCTCCAGCGCGAGCATGTATCCGAAATGCGGCTGGTTGGCGGGCGGATCTTCGGCAAGCGAATCGTGCAGCAGTTCGAGTTCGCAATTTGACCCGACGGCCATTTCCACCAACGCCGTCAACGGGCCGCCGTCGCTTACGTCGTGCGCCGCAATCACCGTCCCGTCGTCGATGATCGCGTGCACCGTCTGGTGCAACTCGGCCAACTGCGACAAATCTACATCTCGCCAAGATGGATAATCGAGCCCAACGTACAGCACCAACGTCGACGCGCCACCATCCAATGGCACGGCCGAATGAATACACTTGTCAATATTCTCAACAACCGATATCGCCGAGATTAACAACGTGTAGGGAATGCCCAGCTTATTCGCCTGTCGTGCAAACTGTTGTCGCACAACCTCGGCATGCTGACCGTAACGCGCGGCGACCGTCGCTTGCACGCGCTCGGCATCTTCGGCACTCATCGCGAACACGTTGTTGAGCGAATCCTTCCCGCTGACGAATGGCAGGCCATACACCTTTGACGCGTCGTAACATGCCTGACAGGTTCGCACCAACGCGCCCAATGCATGCGGGTCTTCCGAACTGGGCCAACAGAAGTTATCGAGAATCGCCATATTGCGCGGATCGCCGCCGACGCACACGCTGTTGCGCACCGCCTCATCAATTGACGCGATGGCCATCCAATAGGGATCGACATCGCCCAAATCCGGCACCATACCGCAACCGATCACCACGCCGCGCCGACTATCCAACCGCGGTCGCATCACCGCCGCATCCGACGGTCCTTCACCCGTGCCGACCAACGGCTTAATCACCGTACCCGAGCGCACTTCGTGATCGTATTGACGAATCACCCAATGCTTCGAACTCACATTCAAATCGTGCATCAACGTTTCGACGCGTTGCGTTAAATCTGACTCAACCGCAGGCTGCACTGGCTCACCGCGTTCGCGCTTGGCCACCACGTCCGACTCATGCGAGAAGTTCACCGTCTCATCGTGCTGGTTCGCGTCATCACTCGCGTTATCGTCCGGCATCCACTCGGCCACGCGTTCGATCTTCGGCAAACCATCGTGCAGGAACGACATCGCCAAATCGCCGACGACGGCACCTTCGTAACGCACCACCAACCGCCCGTTGTCAGTAAACGTGCCGATCACCGTTGCTTCGACTTCTTCCGCCTTCGCCAGTGCCATCAGCGTGTCGACATCTTCCGGCGGCACCGACAAGACCATGCGTTCTTGCGCCTCGGAGATCCAAATCTCGTCGTAACGCAACCCGGCATACTTCAGCGGCACCTTCTCAAGATCGATCTCAACGCCAGTGTGCTCGCCCATCTCACCAATGGCCGACGACAAGCCGCCCGCGCCGCAATCCGTAATCGCGCTAAACAAACATCGCGGCGTCTCATCACCATTCGGCCCAACATAGTCGCGCGCCCGCAACACCAAGTCGCGCACCTTCTTCTCTTCCACCGGATTACCGATCTGCACCGCGTGGCTGAATTCGTCTTCGTGCGTGTCCGTTAGTTCCGCACTGCTAAACGTCGCGCCGTGTATCCCGTCGCGGCCGGTCCGACCGCCCAACACGACCACCACATCACCCGGCTGCGGTGCCTTCTCGATTCGATCGCGCGGTATCAAGCCGACGCATCCGCAATACACGAGTGGGTTCCCCAGATAGCGCGGATCGAAATACACCGCCCCATTGACCGTCGGGATGCCCATGCAATTGCCGTAGTCCCGCACGCCGGACACGATGCCCTTCAACACCGACTTTGGATGAATCACGCCCTTCGGCAACTCGCCGACCGGCCAGTCGGGCGGTGCCACGCAAAACACATCGGTATTAGCAAACGGCAATGCCCCCAGCCCGCAACCGAGGATGTCGCGAATCACACCGCCGACGCCCGTCGCCGCGCCGCCATACGGCTCAATCGCCGACGGATGGTTGTGCGTCTCCACCTTGAAGGCAACGCCGTAGGTTTCGTCGAACCCGATGATGCCGGCGTTATCGACGAAGACGGACAAACACTCTGGCCCGCGGCCTTCTTCGATCAACTCTTTCGTTGCCCGCGCGATCGTGTCGGCGAGCAGGTTCTTAAAGCGCATCTCAACCGGCGCATCCGATTGCGATGCGTCGCCCCCCGGCATGGGCGCGCCGCGATACACGTATGCCGACTTGAGCGTCTTATGTACGCAGTGTTCCGACCAGGTCTGCGCCAGCGTTTCCAGTTCCAAGTCCGTCGGCTCGCGACCCAACTTCTGGAAGTGAGCCTGCATCTGCTTCATCTCGGCCAGCGACAAAAACAAATGACCGTCGCGGCTCAGCCGCATCAGCGCCGCGTCGTCCAACGCGCACAGTTCGACAGTCCTCAATGCAAACGGATAGCTCGGTGGTGTCGGTGCCGGCCCGATCGGTCGTTCGCCCACGTGCACATCTTGCACGCAGTCGTTGGCCAGCAGCCGCTGAATGCGCGGAAGATCGTCCGCAGCAATACTCGGTGAGACGCGAAAGCGCCGACCCGTGCGAACGCTCTTCGGCGCGAGGCCCATGTCGCGCAGCGCCAACTCCGTTGAATGTGCGACGGTATCCATGACGCCGGGTTTGAAGTAGACCTCTAAAACCGTGTCGCCATCCGTCGGCGCGGATGAAGCCTGTGTCGTGATTTCACACGTCTCGATTAGCGGGTCACAAAGCAATTCATCCGCAATTCGGCGTGCCGTAGATTCGCCTTCGTCGATTTCGATGAGATATAATCGTGAACTGGCTACCGATTCGGCGGTTTCAATACCGAAATCGCGTAAGGTGGCCAATGCCCCTCGCCCCGACGGATCGTCCTCGCCCTGCTTCGGAGAGACACAAAAGCGCCAAATTGCCATCGCAGTTCCCATAATGGCGAGACCGACCACCAACAGCCGTAACCTTAGTCCCGCATTGAAGTTAGCAGCATTTTTCGCCCCGCCAGGGTAGTCCTAAGTCTAGGTACGCCCGACTGTTGCGTCAAATTTCCCTTGTCGATCTAGGTAGGTAGGGCTATTTTGTTTCGGTTAGTGCATTCGGAAGGCGGGCTGAGCAAAGCATGGCGCGGTCTCAGATCGTCTTGGTAGTAAGTTGGAAGATCCTATTAGTCAGGCACGTTGCACGAGAGCTTTACCTCGCAACTGTGAAGAAACGGTTGCCATCGCATTGCCAAATGTGGGAATGATCCTGCGGCGCGGCTCGTTTAAACGAGACAGGCTGGCCCCGACGGCGGCAATGAACGGTTGCAAACAATAGAAACGCCTTGCAGACCGACGCTCGCAACGACGCCAAGGAACCAAACCGTATGACGACAAGCTTCTCCGCCGGTAACAAGAACACCAACGGCGAAACCATAACGTATCTCGAATTCGAACGCCCCTTGGCCAAACTGGAAAAGCAGCTCGAAGAGTTGGAATCCACGCAGGCGCTGAGCGGTCGCGATCATTCCGACACGATCAAAGTCGTGCGGGCCGAATTGGCCTCGATGCGTAACAAGCTCTATACCAATCTCGACGCGTGGGAAACGGTCCAAATGGCCCGCCACCCCAAGCGCCCGCTTGTTCCCGATTACATCAACATGATGGTCCGCGACTTCACCGAACTCCACGGCGATCGCAACTATCGCGACGACCGCGCCATCATCACCGGCTTCGGTCGCATCGGCCGACACAAAGCCCTCTTCGTCGGCCATAACAAAGGCAAAGACACCAAAGAACGCCTCGAAAACTGCTTCGGCATGGCCCACCCCGAAGGCTATCGCAAGGCGCTGGCCAAAATGAAGCTGGCCGAGAAGTTCGGCTTGCCCGTGGTTGCCCTAATCGACACGGCAGGCGCCTACCCCGGCATCGGTGCTGAAGAACGCGGCATCTCAACGGCCATCGCCGTTAACTTGATGGAAATGGCCCGCCTCAAAACGCCGATCGTCTGCATCGTCATCGGTGAAGGCGGTTCCGGCGGTGCCTTGGGTATCGGCGTCGGTGATCGGGTGGCCGTGATGGAGCACGCGTATTACTCGGTAATATCACCGGAAGGCTGTGCCGCCATTCTCTGGAAATCGGCCGAGCACGCCCGCACGGCTGCCAACGCGCTCAAGTTCACGTCCGGCCAACTCAAAAAGCTGAACCTCATCGACGACATTATCTCCGAGCCCTTGGGCGGCGCGCATCGCGACCCGACCAAGGCCGCCGCATCGATGCAGGCCTACATCGAAGAAAACCTGAACCAACTGTCGCGCGGCAAGATCGAGAAAACCCTCGAACGCCGCTACGACCGCATCCGCCAGCTTGGCAGCTTCTTCACCCAGCCCGAAACCGCACAGGCCAAAGCCACGCGAACGACCAAGAAGCGCAAGACCACGGCCAAGCAAAAGGCAGCCGCCGCCAAGGCGTAACGATTGCCGCAATCGAACTCATCAAACCGCCGAACGCGAATCGGCGGTTTTTTTATGCGCCAAAACGTACCAGCTGGCCGCTCAATTTCATTGCGCCGCCTGCCCGCCTAAAATAAAGCCACGATGATTCCAAGCGCGATAGAGACAAAGAAGAGCCATCTCCACCAGCAATTGGGGCGATACCGCCGCGTAGCCATCGCATTTAGCGGTGGCGTCGATTCGACCTACTTGCTCTACGCTGCCGCAGAAGCCCTCGGCCACGACAACGTTCTTGCGGTGATCGGCGATTCATTCAGCCTTGCCGAGCGCGAACGACAAGACGCGATCGCGCTGGCCGAACACATCGGCGTGCAGCACCACCTTGTCGATCCCGGTGAGTTCGACGACAGCAACTATCTCGCCAACCCGACCAATCGCTGCTTCTATTGCAAGACGGCCCTTTACACGTGTATGGCTGACATCCTGCGCGAACACAACCTCGACATCGCATTCAACGGCACCAATGCCGACGACCTGAGCGACTACCGCCCCGGGCTCAAGGCCGCGAGCGACCACGGCATCGCCTCCCCGCTGGCCGACGCCGGTCTCACCAAGACCGACATACGCGCCCTATCAAAAGCCGCCGGCTTGCCCACGCACGACAAACCCGCCGCGCCCTGTTTGTCCAGCCGCGTGCAGTACGGCGAATCCATCACGCCGGAGAAACTCAAGCAGATCGAACGCGCCGAAAATTTCCTGCACGACTTGGGCTTTCGCGAATGCCGCGTGCGCCATCACGATCAACTCGCGCGTATCGAAGTACCGCGCGACCGTATCGCTGAATTAACGGAAACTGCGACGATGGCGAAGGTGGACGCCGCGCTAAGAGAGTTCGGCTATCAATTCGTGACCGTCGATCTGCGCGGCTTCCGCAGCGGCAGCCTGAATGAAGTGATCGCGTTCGGCGTGCGACAGACTTAAAAAAAAACTGCCCGTCGAGCTTTCGCCCGACAGGCAGTTTGATGTTTAAAACAAACCGGATTGGCTATCGAAGACTAGTGAACGTCTTCAATCCAATCCTTCCAATCCGCTTCCCATTCTTCGTTGACCTTGCCGAAGTGCTTTTCGAACAGCGCGATTTCCTGCTCCGGCGTCGATTCAAACTCCGGCGGTCGTGCGTTTAAGTCCGTTACGTAGCCCACCAACTCGTCGCGCTTCATGCGCGTTAGGTAGTGAACCAACGCCCACGATTGCGGATAAGCAATACCCGGCGCTCCAAAGGGGTTCCAGTTGGCAACGAAGACCTTGATCGGGAACAACTGTTCGCGCCGCGCGAGAATCAGGAAGATATCGCGCGACTTCTTGTTAACCGAACCGAAGCCCGATTCATTTCCATCACCCACCGGCTCAAATAGCTGGGCAATGCCTTCGGCCAACCAACGCGGGTTTGCACCTTTCTGCAAACCGGCTCGTTGATTATGGAAACCGATGTTAAACAACACTTGGTGGGCCACTTCGTGTTGCAGCGTTTCTTCGGTCGTCGCACCACCTTCAACCAACGTGAAGTTCGCCGTCGCACGCAATCGCTTGATCTGTTCGCGAATAGCCGCGCGCTCTTGAGCGGGGATATTTCCCTTCAATCGCTCGGCCAATTGCTTGATCTGGCGCTCGGCACGATCGCGAAACGCCTTATAAGACGGCGTGTTTCGGAAGTTGTAGAAGTAGGTGTAATTCGTACGGTCGGTATAGAAGCCTAGCGTGTTAGGCGTTAGGCCGGGGCTGCCGCAGATATAACCGTTGGTACGGTAATCGTTGAAGTCATCGAAGAAGTGCGTGATGAGCTTGTTGGCTGGCTTGTGTGTCGGAATGCCGAGACCGTTGCAGTAACGCATACACCAGCGATAGGTGCGTTCGATACCGCGTTGGAACACGGCTACATCTTCTTCGCTCGTATCGTAAATAATCGAGTAGTGCTGGCTTCGCTTGATGCGGAAGCCCTCACCGCACCAGCGGGTCACCGAACGCAACTGCACGCGTTCGTCCTTCGGGTCGGCCGGAATCGGGCTCATATCGACCTTACCGCCGGCAAATGCCGATTGGGCCATGCCGCCGACCACAAATGCGGTCACCAGCGCGGCACCAAGGCAATGTTTCGTGAATCCTGTCGTCGTGCTACGTAGCATATGCAGTCACCTTTCTTAACGTCGTTGCTCGCGTCGGCCACGAGTTAGGAAGTAGAATTCGAGAGATCCTCTTGCGATAAACTGACAGTATACCATTATCAGCGATACGAATCACCGATCCTTTCGCCAAAACTTGAGACATCCTCGCCACGACGGCCCCAATCTCACAACCCAACCCATCAACCTAACCACCTGTTATTAAGTAGCTTACATTGACGAATCCCGGCAACCAAACTCAGTTCGACACGCCTGTCCCGTCGGCCGACCCGAGGCTAACGACCGTCGCCGTCATCATGCCCGCCCTCAACGAGGCCGAATCGCTGAGCGTGCTGCTCCCGGACCTCATGGGTTACGGCCTCGGCCAGGTCATCATCGGCGACAACGGCTCAACCGATGAGACCGCCGCCGTCGCCCGCGCCCACGGCGCGACTGTCGTCTCCGAGCCCCAGCGTGGCTACGGCGCCGCCTGCTGGGCCGCCATGCAGCACATCGCCCCCCAGATCGAAGTCGTGCTCTTTCTCGACGCCGACGCCAGTGACGATCTCGGCCGCATCCCCGACCTCGTGTTGCCTATCCTCGATGATCGCACCGATCTCGTCATCGCCACGCGCGATGCTTCGACCGTGGAGGCCGGCGCGTTATCGACCCAGCAGCGTTTCGGCAACTGGCTGGCCGTGAACCTGATTCGATTGCGCTGGGGCTTTCGCTATCGCGACCTCGGCCCGTTTCGCGCCATCCGCAAATCCAGCCTCGACCAAATCGCCATGCGCGACCGCGCGTTCGGCTGGACGGTGGAAATGCAAATCCGCGCGCTTCAAGAAGGCCTACGCATCGAGCAAGTCAGCGTTCACTACAAGCGCCGCATCGGTCAAAGTAAAATCGGCGGCACGATCAAAGGATCGATCAAAGCCGGTTATTGGATATTGGGAACGATCGGGAAGTTTTGGTTTCGGCGAAGCAAGCCCGCGGGACGTTAGGGCAGCCGCGTAGTTAACGTGGTGCGGCACCACAACTTTATCGATATCGATCGTGCGTTCCTCAACACTCAATATATTCTCCGAATCGATATATCTGAGTTCCGCACACTCCGGATTTACCCCTGCCGCTATGAAAGTGGTTGATCCCGTCCCGTAGGGACAGATTGACAATAGCCCACCCCTTTCAAGGGTGGGTAGTCGTATGCACTCTCTAGGCTTGCCGTCCGGGACGGACGGCGGGATCGGCGTTCACCGCATTCTGTCCCTACCGGGACGTCATTTTGACGACGATATGCCTACCCACCGTTAAAACGGTGGGCTATTTTCCCATGATCCCTAACGGGATCGAGATACAATTTTGACGAACCGTGTGCCAAAATAAAAAGATGAAGAATTCTTCGAATTAGACTCACAGACAAAAGTTAAGCCGATTGGCTCGAGCAACCAAGCCGATCGATGTCACGAGAATTGAACGAAACGTGGAGACTACTTCAATTGCGAAGCGCTTTAACTCTCAACCACTACATCTGCGGATAACCGTCTCTAGGCGTTAATCCGCTTAACAATCTAGAGCCATGTCATCAAACGAAAGCCCCCAACCCAACATCTCGCTGCGACCCGTCAGCGCCGAAGACTCGCCCATCCTGCACGCCTTCGAAAGCGACCCCGTTTGGCGCAGCGTCGCAATGATGAAGCCGCGCAGTAAAGAAGCCTTTCATCGCATTTGGGACCGCATCACGAGCGGCGAAGCGACCGACATCATTCAACGCACGATTCTTTATGACGGCGAAGTTTGCGGCACCGTCGGCGCGCGGATCGTGGATGACCAATGGCACGTCGGCTATGGGCTTGGGGCGCAATACTGGGGACGCGGTATCGCAACGCGTGCCTTAACCCTATATCTAAACGAAGTCTCGATCCGACCGCTCATCGCCACCACGGCCGCGAGCAATGCGGGCTCTATTCGCGTGCTAGAGAAAAACGGCTTCACCCTGCAATCATCTCGTTACGCACCTGAAACCGATCGTTGGGTAGGCTGCGACGAACTTCGCTTTGTCATTCAATAAAACAACCGACCCGCCGGGGGAATGCGGGTCGGCTGCGCGCAGGCCGGGTAGCGACCTGCCTATATTCGGCAACATCACGACGAAAAATCGTCGCGCTACTCGATCTCGTAACAGGGTGACGGCCAGGCGGACGCCTCATCTTCTGCTGCCCGGCGCTCTTGTTGGGAACGCGTCCAATCCGGGGCGGCCCCCCAGAACAGACGGCGCACACGTATTTTCAACGAGTCCCAAGTGCTGCGCGAGCGGGATCGGCGCGGGGTTTCGGCGAACATATCGGGAAGCTCCAATCACCACCGAATGGCGGCTCTCGGCGAGGTTGCCCGTTTACCTTCCACGTTCCGTGCCACCGTGCCAAACCTGCGGTAAACCGCCTCGACCATCGGGCATTGTGAGATTTTGCCCAGTTTCGACCACCCAGAATCGGGGAACCCGCGCGGTAAATCGGCAAAAATCGGACTGGAATGGTCACTTGGGGCGGCATATTATTCGACGTGGTATCCGTGGGTGGTGACCAACCGTAGAAGGCAGAGCGTTCAGTTTTTCGCAATCTTATTTCATACCCCTTTGCGTAACGCGCCTCCGGCTTATTCCCCTCACTTTTTCATAAATCGTGGCTGCAACCGCAGCCGACCAACGCTAAAGCGGCCCGAAAACCCGTCCCGCACGACGCTGCGCGCAGGTTCACCGCAATAGTGTTAACCCTAGGTCGTCATGCTCACTATGCCGAATGGCATGCCTTGCCCGCCGACGCGAACGGACCGCCCATGCGGCAACCGTATCGGTCGTTAAGGCAACGCAATCAAATGGCAAGTTGAGCAAGGCAACGACCGATATCCCTCCCAGTCATCATGCGGCATGGATTTTGCCCGCAGCAAGAAAGCAATGGGCGCGAAACGTCGCCTGTGATGACTGAAGGCGTGTGTGCGGAAGTGAGGCCGCCAAATGAGCAAGCAACTCGAATCATTGATGTTCGTTCGTGAGCTGGGTACCGGTGCAGGTACGCAGGTCTCGCTTATGCGCGACGTGCGCGACAACAAGCTGTATTGCAAAAAGTTCGTCAGCGCCAGCGCCGAGAACTTTCAATCTCAAGTTCGCCAGCTAAAACGCGAGTTCGAAATCGGCGTCGAAAACGATCATCCCGCACTGCGCAAAGCCACTGAATATGGCATCATCAAACGCAAGCTGCGAACGGTCGAAGCCTACAACGTGCTCGAATACGTCGAAGGCATCGAGCTCGATCAGTTCGCCGAAGGCAAAAGCGTCGCGATGCTAACCAAGATATTCTGGCACGTCGCCGACGGTCTGTATCAACTGCACCAACGCGGCTACGTACATGCCGACTTGAAGCCGATCAATATCCTCTGCCGCCGCAACGGTCGCCCGACGGTGATCGATTTCGGCCAGGCCTGCCCGATGTACACCAAGAAGGAACGCATCCAGGGCACGCAGGATTACATCGCTAAGGAACAAGTGAAGAAGCAAGCGCTCGACCAACGCACCGACGTCTTCGGCTTCGGCGCGACCATGCACCGCATCTTCCTCGGCCGCACCGTCGAGACGGCGCTGAATACCAAGCTCGCCGGCGGATCGACCACGATCAACCCCAACTGGCGCGAAGAGGCCGAAAACCTCGACCCCGCGCTGATGCGGCTGATCAAAGATTGTTGCCAGCACGAGCGTGAAGATCGACCGCAGAATATGAAGTTGGTCAAGGATCGCCTCGAGATGACGTTCGATCGACTGTCGAAGACGGCGTAGTCGCTGTTCTCCTGCACGTTCGATAACGCCCGTCAAGACAACGCTAATAAACGCAACAGGCCGCCTGCTCGCATCTGAGTCGGCGGCCTGTTTTCATTAATTGCTTATCAGCCTCTCGCCAACAGCCGACGCCATCAACGCAAGGAGGCGTCGCTATGCGTAACTTTCTGATGCTTTTGGCCGCGTTCGTGGTTCTCGCCGTCGGCGGCGTGTTGCTGTCGCGCGCCAAAACGATCGACCTCGGCTGGCAGACGTCGCGCATGACGCCGCAATACCGTCGCACAGTCCTCGAAGCCGCCCGCGCCGCCACCGAAAACGGCGCGATCCACTCGCTCGATAGCAAGCGCAACCTAATGCGCATCGACTCGTTTACATGGGAAAAGCAATCGACCGAAATGCGGCTGTCGCTCATGCGGTTGGCGTCGCGCTACTTTCAACTCGAAGGCAACGATGGCCGCGTCGACGTGCAAGCCGCCAATAGCGACCGCAAACTCGCGACGTTTGATGGCGGAAACCAGTTTATGTTCACCGATGGCAGAGAGGTCAACGTGAATAAGCTGGCGGGCGATTATTCAGATGAGTCGGATCGCTAACGCAACGCGCCTTCGACTTCAGCTAAATCATTAACGACCACATCTGCATCCTTCAGCGACGCCGCATCGTGCGTGCTCGTTAAGCCAACGCTCAACATCCCCGCCGCATTGGCTGCTGTAATACCGGCAGGCGCGTCTTCAATAACTGCACAGTTTTCCGGGGCGACGCCCAACTTTTCCGCCGCCAATAGAAACACGTCCGGCGCGGGCTTGCCGTGCTCGACATCTGCACCGCAGACGAACGTGGGCATCATCTCGCTTAGCCCCAACTCGTCGCGCACCAAGACGATATTCTCGCGCGGTCCCGATGAACCGATCGCCAGCTTGATGCCGCGCGCATGCAGCGCGGCGACCAACGCCCTGGCACCCGCCATCTCCGGCACGTTGCCACGCACTGCATCGCGATAGAGTGCTTCCTTGCGCTCATCCAACGCCGCCACTTGACCCGCGGCGGTCACGCCGAACAACCGCGCGATGATGTCACGACTGGTGCGACCGAACGTCTCAGAAAACTGCGCCTCGGTAATGGACAGCCCATTCTCCTCGGCCAGCATGCGCCAGCTCTCCAGATGCGGCTGGTAACTATCGACCAACACACCGTCCATATCGAATATCACGGCTTCAATTGCCACGTTCCAACCTCCGCGCATAAAAAAAGACGCCGGTCTAATTGGCGTCTTGGAATCTAATCATTCTATTCTGGTTGCCGCTTAAGCCGAAAGACCGTTTCTTTCGGGTTCCCTCGGCTGCCAGCCGAGAGCATTATTTTGAAATGGCGCTTGCCAGCTCGACGCTGGGACCACTCGCCTCGGGTGCCCCTGCCCCTCTGGGGCGGCTGGGGGACATCAACCTACCAGCGAACTAAGCCGCGGCGGCTTTGCGCTGTTCACCGGCGATCTCGACCAGGCGATCGAATGCTGCCGGATCGGCAATGGCGATCTCGCTCAACATCTTGCGGTTGAGGTCGATCTGGGCCAGCTTGAGGCCGTTGATAAACTGGCTATACGACGTGCCCCGCGCTCGACAGGCACCCGTGATACGGGTGATCCAGAGCCGGCGGAAGTCCTGCTTGCGGCGGCGGCGATCGCGATAGGCGTACACGCCGGCACGCAAGACCGTGTCGCGGGCCGTGCGGAGCAACTTACCGCGCGAGCCGTAGTAACCCTTGGCCGCCTTCAGGACGCGCTTTACGCGCTTGTGGTGGGCAACATTCGTTCGTGTTCGTGGCATCGTTCTAATCCCCCACGCTCAGGCGTGGTGCTAACTGCAAAAAACAAGACGCAAAAGCTTATTGACGGGGGCTCTGTGCGTCTTGCGTTCGAAATCTAAGCGTTCAGGAACCAGCGGATCTTGGCCGCCAGCTTCGGATTATCCAGCGAATCAAGGCCGCGCATGCGCCGACGGCGGTTGCCGTCTTTGTGGCTCATCAAGTGGCCTGCACCGCTGCGGTTGTACCGCACCTTGCCTTTGGCGGAGAGCTTAACGCGTTTCTTAAGGCCCTTATGGGCTTTCATCTTGGGCATAAATCAGGCTCCTGCGCATCTCGCGCGGTCGAGCCCCACAATTTATCTCAATCAGCAAGAATTGACAAGCTGCCCAACGGCCCTAGTTCGAATCCGCCGGCTGTTCCGCGGGGGCCTCGGGGGCGGCAGCCTCTGTTGCCCCACCTTCGGCCTTGGGGGCCTCTTTCGGGGGCTTGGGCGGCTTTTTCTGCTTCGGCTGCTGCTGTTGTGGGTTTGGCACCTTCAGTGGGGCCAAAAGCACCGTCATGCGGCGCCCCATCGCGCGGGGGAAGCGATCGACTTTGGAAATGTCGGCCAGCTCCTTCACGATTTCGTCGAACTGCTCGCGGGCCAAATCCTGCCGGAAGCGTTCGCGACCGCGGAACAGCATTGTGATCTGCACACGATCGCCGTGCTCCAGAAACTGTCGCGCCTTCTTGAGCTTGATTTCTAGATCGTGCTCGTCGGTCTTCGGCCGCACGCGCACTTCTTTGATCTTCTGTTCGTGATGTTTCTGCTTCTGCTTTTTGGACAGATCGTACTTATGTTTGCCGTAGTCCATGATCTTGCAAACGGGCGGTCGCTCGTTGGGCGACATCTCCACAAGATCCATACCGGCATCGCGCGCCATGCGCAGCGCTTCATCCGTGGACACCACACCGATCATGTTCTTGTCTTGATCGATCAAGCGCACGGGAGAAATGCGAATCTGCTCGTTGCATCGTAGTCGTGTATTAGACAAGCACCTTCCTTTCGAGTTTGTCCTGATTCAATACGATTCGTATCACGCCGGGTCAGGAGGACGCGCCTGCCCGTTCGTTTTCATTCTGACGCCGCAACGCATGCGGGTCGTTTTCCTGCTTTAACATCTCGATCAATTCTGCAAGCGGGATCGTCTTCGAACCGTCGCGATCGCGCGGATCGACGTTCACCGCCTTGCTCTCTGCTTCTTTCTCGCCCACGACCACCACGTACGGCACCTTTAGCGACCGCGCGTAATGCTTCTTGGGGCCGATGCGTTCGGCCGAGTCATCCAACTCGACCCGCATGCCGATCTTACGCAACTGCTCGGCCACTTCGCGACCGTATTCGACGCTTTTTTCCGAGATCGTCGCCACAAACACCTGCACCGGCGACAACCACAACGGGAAGTTGCCTTCGAAGTGCTCGATCAAAATTCCAATGAAGCGCTCCATGCTGCCAAACGGCGCTCGGTGCACCATCACCGGTCGATGCGCTTTGTTATCCGAACCCGTATAGCTCAGGTCGAAGTTAATCGGCTGAATGTAATCGGCTTGCACGGTGCCAAGTTGCCAGTCGCGACCGATGCAATCTTTCACCACGAAGTCGATCTTAGGCCCGTAAAACGCGGCCTCACCTTTTTCTTCGGTGGCCGTCATGCCGCTGAGCTTCACCGCTTCGCGAATCGCCGCTTCGCTTTCGGCCCACGCCTGCGGATTGTTGATGTACTTGCCATCATCCGGGTCGTGTAAGCCGATGCGCACGCGATAATCTTTCAGACCCAAACCGTCGAGCACGTAGCGCGTAAGCTGAACGCAACTGGCTAACTCACCCTGCAACTGCTCGGGCGTGCAAAAGATATGAGCATCATCCTGCGTGAAGCCGCGTACGCGCGTTAACCCCGACACTTCGCCGGATTGTTCGTAACGATAGACCGTACCGAATTCGGCCAAGCGCACCGGCAAATCGCGGTAGCTGCGCGGCTCGCTTGCGTAAATGCGAATGTGGTGCGGGCAATTCATCGGCTTGAGCAAATAGCCTTCTTCGTCGCGCAGGATTTCTTTCGCGGCTTCGATCTTCTCCGCCGTTAGCGCCGACGCATCGATCTGCACACCGCAACAACCCGTGAACGGTTCCAATGCTTCGTTCAGCGACTCCGACGCAACATCTTCGCCCGCTTCATACGCATCGACGATCGCCTGCAACGCCGCCGCGCCCGGTCGATCGTACATCGGCGGGTATTGCGAATCCTGGTAATACGGAAAGTGCCCGCTGGTGCGATACAAATCGAGCCGCCCGATGTTGGGCGAATAGACCGGCAAGTAACCGTGTCGCACGAGTTCTTCGCGCAAATAGTTTTCCAGCAAGTTGCGAACGATCGCGCCGCGCGGCTTCCATAAAACTAGACCTGTGCCGACCAAAGGGTCGAGCGCAAACAAGCCCAACTCGGTACCGATCTTGCGATGGTCGCGCTTGCGCGCTTCTTCTAGCTGTGTGAGATACGCCTTTAAATCTTTCTTGTTGAAGAAGGCCGTACCGTTAACGCGCTGCAGTTGTTTCTTTTTGGCGTCGCCATGCAGGAACGCGCCGGACACGCTCAGAATCTTGAACGCACCGATGCGGCCGGTATCAGGAATATGTGTGCCCATGCACAAGTCTTCCCAATACGCGCCGGGCTCTGCGCCCGTCACATAAAACGACAGCACGTCGCCTTTGGCGCGCTCGGCATTTTCGAGCTTGTATGGGTTACCCTCTTTCTTGAGCTTCTCCATGCCCGTCGCGCGATCCATTTCATAACGCGTGAACGGTCGCGCCTCTTTCACGATCCGCTGCATCTCGGCTTCGATCTTCGGGAAATCATCAGGCGTTAACTTGTGATCGAGATCGATGTCGTAATAGAAACCGCCTTCGACCGGCGGGCCGTACACCAATTTGGCCTCTGGCCAAAGATTGCAAATCGCTTCGGCCATCACGTGGGCGGTGCTATGCCGCAGGATGGTCAGCGCTTCCTCATCGCGATTGGTGACCAACCGCAGATTGCAATCACCCGGCAACGGCGTGGCCAAATCGAGCGCACGCTCTTCGCCATCACCGTTAGAGGTAAACGCACCAATGGCGGCCTTCGCTAAGCCGGGGCCAATATCGGCGGCCAAATCGGCGGCGCTGGCACCTTCGGGCAATTCGCGAACAGAGTTGTCAGGCAAGGTCACGCGAATCATGAAAGGTGGTCGCGTGGAGTGAGGAAAAAGCTCATAAATTGAATCTTCGCAATCAGCATTTCCAGAACAATCATTGGTTCAACTAGCATGAATATCGTCGGCTGCCTGCCGCTTCGACCTTAAAAAGGTACTCAGCCTTGGCCCGCGGGTCAAGAAAAACGGGGGCCGCCGGTCGCCCAGCCTCCCCCGTCGAACGTCTCTTACTTTTTGCACACCGTTGAGCCCGTCTTAGTTTCCGATCGTGACGAAGCTCTGGTTCAAGCCGAATGCCGCACGCGTGTCGTCGTACACGTCGACCGTGCTTAGGACCGTGCCTTGGGGCAGCCACAAGTTCGGGTTTGAGGCCTGCAGATCGCCCAAGGTTTCGGCGTGGCCGTCGTGGAAAACGGCGTTCAACTTGAAGGCATCGCCGGGTGCACCCGAAGCGGGCTCTGAGGTGGCATGGCGGAACGAATAGAAACGGGCGTCCACGCCCTGACGGCTGCCGTTGGCCCAAGCGCGATCCCATGAGCGAGAAAACGTCGAGTGGGCGCCGGTATCGGAGAATGAGCCGCCAAATGACGCGTTTACGGAAAGGTCATAGTCGGGCGAAATGGTCGTTGTCGCATATCGGGAACCATCCGCGACCGCGATTTTGTTGGACGGCACACCGATCTTGTTCGTGCTCGGACCCCAGTTTCGCGGAATCTGTTCGTTGTGGTTTGAGGGCACCTTCTCAATTCCGGGGCTTCCCGGACGATCGGCGCCGACGAACAACTGGTATCGACAGGTATTGTAACTCACCATCGGACCGGCACCGGCCTGCGGGCCGCCGAATTGTACGGAAAGAAACTTATTCGAGGCGCAACGATAGTAACCTCGCAACTGATTAAAACGCTTTGCAACTTCGGAATCGGGCGAGTTGCGATCGGGAAGCGTAAAGCCAAGTCCGGCTGCTTGCGCGATCGGGCCTTGGAAATCCCAAATTTGCGTGGCGGCACCGTATGCCGTTGATTCACCCAGCAAATACGCACCGGAAGTGGTCGGCGCGCCGGGGATGGCCTGATTGTTGTCCGTGCCATACTGCACGAACTGTTTACCGACGTCTGCCAACGATGCCAAGCACCGCACGCGCTGTGCAACGCGTCGCGCGCCGGCCAACGCAGGCAACAGAATCGAAATCAACAGCGCGATGATCGAAATCACCACCAATAGTTCAATCAAGGTAAACCCGGTGCGGGTGCGATTGCGTTTCATCTCTCAACCATCTCCACGAAACTGAAAATCGATTCGCTGTTGTGCGAAGGTTATCTGCCGGCCGCCTTGGCGGCATTCATCAATTCTTCTTCCGGCGGCGGGTTGTGACCGACGACTTTCTTTCCGCAGTCCGGACAATACGTCGTTGCGCCCGGTTCGAATTTGCTTTTCAACAAAACCACCGTCGGTTCTGACTTGGCGACGTACTCGCCGTTGGCGTCTTTCATCCAGTAACACTTCTCCGCGATGTAACCGGTGTTTGCGCCGGAGAGCGGAGAGTAGTAAGGTTCGTAGTCGCCTTCTTTAATCGTGTAGTCGTATGCTTCGCCGGTCTTCGCACAAACGAAATCACGATTGTAAGACTGTTTGGCTAAATCGTTTCCGCCGTACGCGAAGTAACCAACTAAACCAGCAGCCGCGAATAGCACCACTGCGATGATGAGTTTCTTTTGTTGACCGCCGTCTTCACCGCTTGCCACAGGCAAACCTCCACGTTTGGTGGCGATAGGTTACGGATAAAGTTACTCGATTGGTAAATCGATCGCTTTATTTCCTGCATCCGCAGGCAGGTTAGCCGTGAGTCAATAGGATGGCTACTGGATTCATGCAAAGGTTTAATGAAATTCACCTTCGCAATGTCACAGCAACACCCCTGAAAAGTGTCGACGCCAAGAGGCTTTTTGACAAGACGGGCTGCTGGTTCGCTCTCGGACGCGAACCAAAACCAAACATATTGTGATAAAATGGTTAAGCGAATGCAAAAGAAAACCCACCGAGCTAGCTCGGTGGGTTTATAAATAACAGGTAGTTGTGTTTTATGTGGTAGTCGGGGTTAGCGATGACCGGATGTCAGCCGCACACCGTTCAGCGTTTGCACCAACTGGGCCAGATTGAAATTCGGCCCCGGGCACTCGGTTTTTCCGGTGACGCCGCCGTGCGTCAGAATCCGACCGCGACCGATGCCACACTGGCCCATCAGAAACTGCGTCAGCTCCGACAGTGCATTCATCTGCGATGCCGTCGGTCGGCTGCTGCGGAAGTCGCCGATCAAACAAATCCCAATTCCATGGTCGTTGTAGTGGTTGCCCGGCGTCTTACAGTGGGCACCGTGCATCTGCTTGGTCCAGCGCTCGCCGACGTAAACCTTGCCGTCGCCGTACTTAACGCCGTTACCGATCACGAAGTGATAGCCCAGCGCATCCCAACCGCGACCGTTGACGTGCCAGTCTTCCATGCCCTGCGGCGTGGACGTATCGCTGGCCGAATGGTGAATCACGATCGAATCCCAGCGATCGACGAAACCGCCCGGCGGCGTCCAACGCGGCTCCACGCGGTGGACCACATTGCGCGGCGCGGACTGCCGCTTGGGGGCAGGTGCCTTGTAGCGCGGTGTGTAGCGCTTCGTCGGCCGCGGCGGCAATGGTCGCGCCGCACCCGGGCGACCACCCGCGTAATAGCCCAGCGTCTTGACCCCTGAATCGCCTTGCGAACAGCCGGTACCTACCAACAGACAACCGGCGATCCCCATCCCGATAATGTGCTTTGCTTCTAACGCCACGAGCGTGCTCCTGCTTCTTTTCCCCACCTCTCAGTACTGTCAGCCCACATTGGACCCGTCACAGATCGGCCACGCCTTCGATAACCGTAAGCAGAAATCGCCCAAGGCAACCTATCTTCGCTCGGCGACCCAGTTTTGCAAATACTCTCGGCTGTTGGGCTGGTTAGCGGCCTCTGCGAACACCTGAATCATGGCCGGATAATCTCCGTTGAGGATCTCCAGAACGTCCGCATAAAGCGCCAGCCCACTTTGATAGCGCACGCCCGCCAGAATAATCGCATTGTTGAGCGTCTGATCGGCGGCAAACTGCCACGCCTCTGGCGTGTTCAATTGGGACCGATAAGTGCCGTCGAATAGCCCCGCCAACTCGTCGAACAGACCCTCACGGTCTATCAGAATCTGCTCCATCGACAGCCCATTGGCCTCCGCCTCGCTGTAAAACGCCCTCGCGCGGTCGGACAAATCCACCACATACGCATCCAGCACGGCCTTGTCTTCGAACCGAGCCACGGCCGCCGCCACGATCTCGCTATCCGCGCCGTACGTCGCCCGCATCCACCGCAGCGCCCCTTCGCGGCCCGTGAACGTCGAGACCGACTCGTTGTAGTCGGCGTCACCGTCAGCGAAGAAGGTCGTGTGCGTCATCTCGTGGATTAGCAACTCGGCAAAGTCGGCGACGTTCAGCACCAGGTTCGACTGCCGTACGGGGTCGGCGAAGAAGCCCAGCGTCGAAAAGCCGTCGGCGTTGGCCAGCAACACGTCGTACCCTTGCTCGCGCAGCAAGTCTGCCTCGGCCTCGGCCAACTGCTCGTCAAAGTAGCCCTTCACCGGCGTTAACCCGACAAACGGGTAAAACCAGACGTACGGCTGCAGCCGATCTTTGCGACTGCCCGCTACTACGTACGCCGCCGGCGTCGATCCGTTCGCTTCAAAAACGGTGTACGCGTCGCCCGGCGACAGGCCGAGCTCGTCGATGGCGAATTGGCGAATCGACGGCACCAAGGCGAGCTTGGCTTTTTCGGCGTCGGTAAGGTTGGGGTCGTTGAGCGCCTCGTCGATCGGCACCGTGCGTTCGATCGATGCGAGCTGGCCTTCGATCAGATGCGCGAGATACGGATCGCAGCCGGTCAACGCAACGAGGGCGCAAAACGAGAAAATGAGCGGTCGAAAATGGAACTGCATAAACAATATCCTCGGCGAGGGAAGGCGGGCTGGTTGATCGATTCTACGCGCGAGCGGGTGTCGGCGTGAAGGTTTGCGGACGTTGGTGGTGAATCTAAGAGAACACCGGTTACAAACCGGTGCCACAGCAAGATCAGGGCCAAAGCAGAATCAGAGCCGCGCCCGTGTGGAAGCGGTGCACGTCAATCGGTTCGGGGTCGTTACCACGCGAGGGAACCACCGGTTACAAACCGGTGCCACAGCGCAGTCAGGGCCACAGCGCAAGCCTGCGGCTTGCATGGTTGTCCATCCCAACAACATCAGCGCATTACCAAAACCGCCAAGCGTCACCGCCGACCCAAACGACGTACACATACAACGCCAAATTCGTGACGCCGTGGGTCACCATCATGCACTTGAGGCTCTTGCGCCAGCAGAAAAACAGGTTCCAAAAGATCCACAGCACGATACTGACGCCCCAATTGCCGGGGTGTTGAATCACCGACAGCAGCGCCGTGCCCACACACGAAAACAGCGTGAACGTGCCGAGCGGCACTTGGTCAAAATCGTCCCACTTGATGAACGCGCGGAGCATGAAGCCGCGCCAAAAGAGTTCTTCCACCACGGCGACGATTGTCATCGCGCGGAAGATTTTCATCACCACGTGCGCCCAGAAGCCCGCGCCGGAATAGACCGAATGCATGTCGGTGGCTTCGACGGGGTTTAACTCAACGAACGGTGCCGAACCGGTGAGCCCCAACGCACCGCCCAAGCCGAGCGCATCGAAGGCCTGTTGCCCGTAGATCCAAACGGCCGCCGAAGCGATACCCGCCGGAATGGCGATACCCCATTCGAAATTGCCGAGTCGCGGATAATGGTTCCGCAAGACCCACGCGAACCACGCGGCGGCAGCCACATGCACGCCGATGGCGATCTGATTCCACGGTGTCGTCTGTGGGACAAAGTCCATGAACAACATGAGGAACAGATAGACCATCATCGGGCCCATCAACGGCAAGCGTGGCTCTGCGGCGACGGCGGCTGTCACCCACTGCGGCTCGCGCGGAGCGGTTGCGGGTTCGTTGGTGGGTTGGTCGTGCTGTTGGGGTTCGTCGGTCATGTGGTTGGGATTCTGCGGGGTATGCCCGGCGGCGGCAATGGGATGTGCCGCTAACAACGAGTTCGACCAGATTTAGGCGGAACTCAAGAACGATCGGGTGCCTCATCCTTTGCAGAACGGGTGCCCCATCCTTTGCGGCAGCAAAGGGTGGGGAATCACGCAGCCACGAGGCCACTGAGATTGAATGGTAAGTAAAGCGTTTTCGATTCCCCAACCTTCCCTTGTCGGGAAGGATGGGGCACCCGCATCCGCTGGTTTGACTTCGTTACAACACCATTCCACATCGTTACAACGTCAATCCGTGAGCATCACGCCTGCCCTGCGGTATGCTACGTAGAGGAGGAGCCCACGATGCCCAACCGCGCGACGCACGCAATAGCCCTTATTGTTGTCTTCACGACCCTCACCACCACTGCCCTTGCCGCCGGGCCGAACGACCAACAACAGCCGCCTAACTGGCCGCAGTTTCGCGGTCGGCAGGCATCTGGCTTGGGTGACGCAAAAACCCCTTTACCTCAGTCATTTGACGTTGCCTCGGGCAAGAACATCGCTTGGAAAATCGACACGCCCGGCCTCGGCTTCTCTTCGCCGGTAATTTGGGGCGATCAAATTTTTCTCACGACTGCCGTGCGGCGCGACGGCAGCACTGACGACGTTAAGGTCGGCCTTTACGGACAAATTCAACCCGCCAGCGACGGTGATACCGAATACGAATGGAAGCTGTTATGCCTAAGCGCGGCCGACGGTAAAACGCGTTGGGAAAAAACTTGCCACCGCGGCAAGCCCGCCGTTCAACGACACACGAAGGCCAGCCATGCCAACAGCACGCCCGCGACCGACGGCGAGCATTTACTCGCGTTCTTCGGCAGCGAGGGTTTGCACTGTTTCGCTATGGATGGCAAAAAGCTGTGGTCGAAAAACTTCGGCACGCTCGATTCGGGTTTCTACATGGTGCCGTCGGCGCAGTGGGGTTTCGGTAGTTCGCCGGTGATTCACGACGGTAAAGTCATCATCGTTTGCGACGTGCAAAAAGACAGCTTTCTTGCGTGTCTCGATATCAAGACCGGCAATGAGATTTGGCGCACGCCGCGCAATGAAGTGCCGACCTGGTCGTCGCCGACAGTCACGGAATGCAACGGCAAACCCATCATCATCGTCAATGGTTACAAGCACGCGGGTGCGTACGAGTTTGAAACCGGCAAGCCGTTATGGAAGATCGGCGTGGGCGGCGATATCCCGGTACCCACGCCCATCGTCGCGCACGGATTGACGTTTATCACCAACGCGCACGGCATGTTTGCACCGATGTACGCAGTGAAGCTCGACGCAAAAGGCGACCTATCGCCGATCAACGGCGGCGCGAAGATTCATGAAGACATGGCGTGGGCAGAAATGGCCGGCGGCGCATACATGCAGACGCCGCTCGTCTATGGCGATTATTTATACAGCTGTCGAGATAATGGCGTATTGACGTGTTGGGAGGCCAAGACTGGCACGCAGATGTATAAGCAGCGCCTCGCCGGTGGCCGCACGGGCTTTACGGCATCGCCCGTTGCGGGTGATGGGAAGATTTATTTCACGAGCGAAGAAGGTTCGATCTTCACGATTAAGGCGGGGCCCGAGTTCGAGCAACTCGCGGAAAGCAATGCGGGCGACGTATGCATGGCCACGCCCGCGATTTGCGATGGCGTGATTTACATTCGCACGCAAAAGGGCTTGTTGGCGGTGAAGAAGGGTGCGTGATTTGAACGCAACTTGACCGGGTGCCCCATCCTTTGCGATAGCAAAGGGTGGGGAATCGCGACCGACAATAAACCATCCAACCCTGAATCTGGGCAGCGATTAAAACATTCGTTTATGCCGCACTACGATGGTGGCCACGAACCATCCCAATCCATCTCAAAGAACGACCTCTCTGAAGTCTCGTAGAATCGATAACTGCTCCAACGCCAATCTTCCGGCCGATCGACTAAGCCACGCTTCACCGGATTCGCATGACAGTAACGCAGCTTCTCCTTTAACTTATCGAAGCTACGCACATTGAAGTCGATTCCGAGCGTCGTCCAGATCGGCTTCTTTTCAGCCTTCATCGTGGCCCAACGATCGAGTGACGGCATCCCTAGTGTGCGATTCTCTCTCCACTGTTCGCGCAATTGCGATTTTACTTGGCGAGCAATCGATGTCTTTAGCGACAAGAGCACCTTCGAAATCGGAATCAACCGATTCGGATCTTGACGCATATTGGGAAAAATCAACCAATGGACGTGTTCGGGCATGATGACGTAGCCAAACCACTGAAACCCTAACGTTTTGCGACTTTCGCACATGCAGCGTACGACAACATCTCTCACCGCTTCATTGCCGAAAAATGGCATGCGGCGGTAACACGAGACCGTGAGAAAGTGAATGTGACCGTGCTCGTCGTAGCGTTGAAGATTTGTGGGCATTCTTTTGGCCTACCTTTAACTACTTGGTGCTCTTTCACACTGTTTCTGCTGTCGAACATGGAGCAGGCCCCGGAAAATTCAACATATTAACGTCCACGATTCCCCACCCTTCCCTTGCTGGGAAGGATGGGGCACCCAAACTACATCTATACGTTCGCGAGCCCCCACCCTTTGCTGTCGCAAAGGATGGGGCACCCGATTGATGATCTCCAATTTCGGTAATCACGACCACAACACGTTAATCGCGCGATTTTGGTCCGCAATGCGTACCCTACAATTGATGCTCGACAACAACTCCACGGCTCGAATCATCGCACGCCTTGTCGTAAGATAATCATGCGATGTCACTGCTCACCATCAACAATCTACGCAAAAGCTATCGCACGCCCGACGGCGGTCGTGCGACGGTCGTCGACGTCGAGCAATTCGCGTTGCATGCGCAACAGCACCTTGCCTTGCGCGGTGAAAGCGGTTCGGGCAAGACCACCTTCCTCAACCTGATCGCCGGTATCCTCAAGCCCGATGACGGTTCGATCGTGCTCGACGGTGTCGATCTCGCGCGGATGGGTGAAGCCAAGCGCGACGCTCTGCGCGCTGCCAACATCGGTTACATCTTCCAAACGTTTAACTTGTTGCAAGGCTACACAGCGCTGCAAAACGTGGAACTGGCCATGTCGTTCGGGCGCGGTGTCGATCGCGCGTTTGCCAAGCAACTGCTCGTTGACGTGGGCTTATCCGAGCGCATGCACTATCGACCGCAGCAGCTATCTGTGGGTCAACAACAGCGCGTGGCCGTGGCGCGGGCGTTGGCGAATCATCCGCGCCTCGTGCTTGCCGATGAACCCACGGGCAATCTCGATACGCGTCGTGCGGGCGAAGCGCTGACCATCATTCGCGAGCTGTGCACCAAGAACGGCGCAGCGTTGTTGCTCGTGAGCCATTCGACGGACGTGTTGAACCAATTCGATGATGTCGTCGATTTTCACGAACTCAATCGGGCGTTTGATGGCGATGCACAAGACGCGCAGTCACCGACGGGGGCGGCAAGCTTATGAACGCCAAACCCGCAAACAGCGCCTATGCCCACTCCCCACCCGCGCGCGGTCGCTTGGGCCTTGGCTCGATCATCACGATCATCTCACGAAGCCTACGGCGGCATGCGTTTTCAACGTCAATCACGATGCTGGCAACGGCGCTGGCCGTCGGCCTCGTGATGAGTGTGTTTGTGATTCAGGAGCAAGCCAACCGCGCCTTTACCGGCGGCGATGTTGGTTACGACGCGGTACTCGGTGCGCGCGGTAGCAAGTTGCAGCTCGTCTTAAACGCCGTGTTTCATCTGGAAACCTCGCCCGGCAACTTGCCGTGGAGCGTGTATCATCGATTGAAGCTCGACCCGCAAGTGGAACTCGCCATCCCATACGCCGTCGGTGACAACTATCAAGGTTACCGCATCGTCGGCACGACGACCGACCTATTCACGAAGTATCGCTTTGACGGATCGCAACAACTCGAATTTTACGACGGCGGTCGCGGCTTCGATGCCCAGCGCAAAGAAGCCGTCATCGGTTCGCTGGTAGCGCAGCGCACCGGCCTGCGTGTGGGGTCGCACTTCAATCCCAGCCACGGCGTTACGCATAACGAACACGATCACCATCATCACGACGAGGAATACACGGTCGTAGGTATTACCAAGCCAACCAACAGCGCCAACGATCGCGTGGTTTGGATACCGATCGACGGCATCTTTCGGATGGAAGGCCACGTGTTGCGAGGCGAAGGGCGTACTTACACGCCGAAGCCGGGTGTGCCGATTCCCGATGAACACAAAGAAGTCAGCGCCGTGATGCTTCGCTTTAAGCATCCGATGGCCGGTGCGCGGCTCGATGCGGCGATCAACCTCAACAGTAAAGAAGCGACGCTGGCCTGGCCCATTGCCGCCGTAATGGGCGATTTGTTTAACAAGATCGGTTGGATCGCACGTGTGTTGGAGTTGGTCGCGTATCTCGTCGTACTGGTCTCGGCGGCGGCGATATTGGCGTCGATCTACAACACCATCAACGAACGACGACGCGAGTTTGCCATTTTGCGCGCGCTTGGTGCGCGACGATTGATTGTGTTCGCATCGATTGTGGGTGAATCGGCGTTGATCGGATTGCTCGGTGCCGTCGGTGGGTTTGCTTTATATGGCGTGATCCTATCCGTCGCGGCCGACGTGATTCGCGATCACACGGGCGTGGCCATCGGCGTCTGGGATTATCACCCGGTGATGGCGTGGGCCGTGCCGGCGATGGTCGGCCTCGGCGCGTTAATCGGCGTGGTGCCTGCGTTGAAGGCGTATGCGACGGATGTGGCGACGAATCTGGCACCGCATTCGTAGGGTTGGCAGGGGTTCGTCCCCCAGCCCCAGAGGGGCAGGGGCACCCTGCGCTGTGGCACCGGTTTGTAACCGGTGTTCTTCGGAGGGAACAATCCCGAAAGCGCCGAGGCGTATTTGTCCCCCAGCCCTGGAAGGGCAGGGGCGCCCGCGCTTCGCAATCGGTTTTTAGTCGGTGATTCTTTCGCGCAGTAAACAGCCCGCAACATTTAACGCGGACCGCTTCCTGACCAACATTATGCGCGATGGGGTGGTCCGTTTTTGCGCTAAGTTAAAACGGCTGCTACATTTAGCCTCTTGGTTCCTTGCAAAAACCGGAGTCCTAAATGAGCAGCCGAGATTGGAAAGTAGTGTACGC